>Ga0051987_10000277_pt1 | contig 28718 bp, 26 predicted proteins | sample CryGey08umfilter_2_FD_58083 | JGI IMG/M metagenome (GOLD analysis project Ga0051987, IMG submission 58083) | Groundwater microbial communities from aquifer in Utah, USA - Crystal Geyser 4/10/14 0.8 um filter | ecosystem: Environmental > Aquatic > Deep subsurface > Groundwater | place: USA: Utah... | reverse complement strand
CTCGAACCTTCAACCCCCTGATTAAGAGTCAGATGCTCTACCGATTGAGCTAGCGGCCCGATCATTTTTTATTTTAGGGTGTTCATATTAGCAGATTTTGGAAATTATGTAAAGTGGGATATTTATCTTAATTGAGATAAGAGTTTAATGAAAAATTTGGGTTAAGATAGAGGGTCAACCATGAAGAGCGATGTTTACTTTGCGCCTGTGGATACCGTTGGCGTAGAGGCGCGTTGCGCGGCCCTTGATAGGTTATTAGAAAGATCCGAGCCTTTTTTAATTTATAAAGAAGGTGAAATAATCCCAATTAAGCTGACTGTAGGAGATCCCGCGTGTGTTTATAATGTGAGCCCGGAGCTGGCCGGTCGTGTCATAGCAAAGATCAAGCTTCAGAAAGCTAAACCTTTTCTTTTTGATACCAGCGTCATCTACAAAGGCCAGCGGCAGAACGCTGTTGATCACTTAAAACTCGCGCAAGACAAGGGGTTTTGCTATTCTAGCGTTAAAGCGCCTTTTGTGATAGCTGATGGCGTTTTAGGACAGGACGGCAGAGAGTTTACGATAGATGCCGCTCACATAAAGAAGATAAAGGCGCCATCTTTTGTGGGTATGCTTGACAGTCTTCTTGTGTTATCTCATGCCACCGGCCATATCTTTACAGGTTTTGCCGCGGCTATCAAAAATGTCGCCATGGGTATGAGCTGCAGGCCTACGAAACAAGTCCAGCATTCTTCTATGAAGCCATCAGTTTCCGAGGAGAAATGCACAGGTTGCGGATGTTGTAAATTTATCTGTCCAGCCAGCGCCATTACGCTTGGGCGTGGTTCAAAGGCCCACGTTGATCTCGGCATCTGTATCGGTTGCGGGGAGTGCCTATGCGCCTGTAAGTTTGATGCTATCAACGTGAATTGGGAAGAAGACGCGGAAGTCTTCTGCGCGCGCATGGATGAAGTCGCGCGCTTTATTTTGTCTAAATTCAAAAATAAATTTTTTATTACGTTTGCCTTTGATATTACGCAGGAATGCGATTGTATCGCTACAAAAGATGACCGCATCATAAGTCCGCCCATAGGTATCTTGGCATCAGAAGATCCACTGGCTTTGGATAAGGCTACATTGGATCTGATGAGTGATAAATACCACTATCTCGAAGAACACAGCGCGTATCAAAATATGTTTACCTACGCAGAATCGATCGGCCTAGGCAGCCTGGATTACCGGCTCATCAGGGTATAGTTAAGCCTGCTTGTCACTTCCATCCTTTTTCTCATTTCGGTACATATTTGTAGCGCGAATTCCTGTTGCAGACAATATTTTGGAATAGGGGCCTTCCTTGGTTCGATTTACGTAAAAGCGTTCGCCTTGCCCCTGCGTGTCAAGGCTCTCTCTGGTTACGGCCTCGCTCTCCCCATTGCTTCGCAAAGCGAAGCAATGGGGCTCCATGCCCGCTTCGGCCTTCACAAGTTTTACTCTAATCAAACCAAGATAGGCCCCACTTAGATTATCTGCAACAGGAATTCGCGCTGCCCATATAACTTAGATTAAGCAGAGGGGTGGTTGCGTTGCTGGCCTCATCGCTTGGAGATTTACATCCGAGGGAAAGATAAATATGTCGCTGCGAAAAACGACGAAAGCGGCAAGTAGATAGTCTTTAGGCAGGGGTATGGCTTGCGTGAGTTTGTTATTTGAGGAGTTTGGCGATCTCTTCGGCGGCGCGGTGTGTGGCGCCGGGGATGCCTAAGGTATTTTTTAGAGCGTAGAGTTCCGCGTGGGCCTTCCGTAAAGCTTCTTCATCTTCTAAAAGAGAAATAGTTGTCCTTGCGATCTTTTTTGGTGTAGCGTCAAACTGCACCAGCTCCGGCACTATTTTTTGGCCGGCAACGACGTTGACTAATCCGATTTGGGGGATCTTTATGAACATCTTGGCTAAAAGCCAGCTAAAGAATGATACTTTATAGATGATGATCATTGGTTTATTGAGGATGGCGGTCTCAAGTGTTGCAGTGCCTGAAGCGACAAGCACAAAGTCTGACGCGTGTATCCCGGCATAGGTTATGTCGTCTATGACCTTGTAAGGGAAATCTATTTTTGTTTTATCAATGATCTGCTTAAAGGCCTCGCGTTTGACCGTTGTAGTGCGGCATATGAGAAATTGCGCGTCGGGTATATTTTTGTAGATCTCCTGGGCTGCCTGTAACATCACGGGCAGGTGGTTTGCGACTTCGCGTTCGCGTGAACCCGGGAGGATGGCTATGGTCCTGCCGCATTTTTTCATTCCTATCGCGTCCATGAGTTGTTCACGTTCCATTGTGGGCTTGACGATATCCAAAAGTGGATGTCCTACGAATTTGACGTTGAATATATTGTCCCTGTAAAGGACTTCTTCAAATTTAAACAGGACCAGCATAAGGTCTACGTTTTTTTTAATGAACTGCGTGCGTTGGCTTCCCCAGGCCCATACTTGCGGGCTGATGAAGTAGACTACCTTTATTCCCATTTTTTTTAAAGCGCCTGCCAGCCTCAGGTTGAACCCGGGATAATCCACCAGGATGGCAGCGTCGGGTTTGATCTCTTTTGTTTTTTCAAGGAGATCAAGGAATATTTTTTTAAATTTGGAATAGTTTTTCAGGATCTCGGAGAAACCAACGACCGCGAGCGCGGTAAGATCACAGGTAATGTCCACCCCCGCGCTTCGCATGTTTTTTCCGCCGAGGCCGTAAAAGCTGGCATCGGGATAGATGTTTTTCAGCTGGAGGACGAGGTTGGCCGCGTGGATATCCCCTGAAGCCTCGCCGGATACTATGAGTATTTTTTTCATGTGGAACACCTTAACTTTGCCTATTGTAGGTTTTTATTCTCTGGTTCTTTTAGCCGAAATTCTTGCGGCGGATGAGATTAGATATCTTAGTGGCGAGTTTGAGGGCTTCGTATGCTTCTACGCCTGAGACGATCGGCTTTCGGTTGTTGCGCACGCATAGGGTAAAGGATCCAATTTCTTTTTTGATGGGCTCGTCTTTTTCTATTGGGATCATGGTTTTGACGATAGACGCCTTTTCCTTTTTGTAGCAGAAGGCTTCCTGCGCCTGGTAGTCTAAGGATATGTAGGTATCTTTTAAAAATATCCTGATCTTGCGCAACGGTTCATCAGAGATGCGTGAAGCAGTCAGATTGACAGTGCAGCCGTTCTTGAAATTTAGCCGGACATTAGCTATGTCTTCAAAAGGTGTCAACACGCTGACGCCAACAGCATCAATATGTTTGACCTTGGAGTTAACGAGCCCCAGCACAATGTCTATATCATGGATCATCAGGTCAAAGACAACGCCTATATCAAGCGAACGGTTTGGAAATGGGCTTAATCGGTGGCATTCAATGAAGCGGGGGTTGTCCGCGAGCTTCTGCGCTGCCATGAACGCGGCATTGAACCTTTCCACGTGCCCTACCTGCAGGATGACCTTGTTCCTGCGGGCCAGCCTGATCAGGATGCGGGCGTGCCTTAAATTATCAGTGATGGGTTTTTCTATTAAGACGTGTTTTTTCTGCAAAATAGCGTATTTGGCTATTTCGAAATGGATTTTGGTGGGTGTGGCGATAGAGACCATATCCACCTGGGATAGGAGGTTCTTGTGATCCGTAAAAGCGTTGGTGTTATAATTTGAAGCCGCGGCGGCTGCTTTTGCTGGGTCTATATCACAGACACCTACCAGCTTTAAATGAGGTATTTCGGTATAAACCCTGGCATGAATGTTGCCCAAGTGGCCTACGCCAATAACCCCTGCTTTGAGTTCTTGCGGCATGCATTCACTTATAACAAATATCTTGAGGGATGTCAATATGTGTGATAATATAAACGCCTTATTAGCCATCCCATTTAATCATAAGGAGTTTCGTGCCTACAGAAAAAAAGCGTTGGCTTCAGGATTATAGGGACTTGTTCGAGTTTACGCGGCCGCACCTAAGGCTTTTGATAGTTGCGGTGGCCGCTATGCTCTTTTCAACTATTTTTGACGGCGTTTCCATGGGTATGATAGTACCGTTTTCTGATAAGATACTGTCTAACGGCAAGATCGTTGTTCCGACAAAACTTCCCATATTTATAGAGAGTTTCATCACCCAGGTCAATGATATGCCCCAGCTGTCTCTTCTGTATTGGATGGCTGGTTTTCTTATAGTTTTATTTCTTTTTAAGGGATTTTTTTCATATATGCAGGCGTCACTTATGTCTGATGTCGGCCAAAGGGTTATGCGGGATATCCGCTCCAAGCTTTATGGAAAATTTCAAAGCTTAGACCTTGAGTATTTTTCAAGAAAACGCAGCGGTGAGCTTATATCTAGGATCACTAATGACGTAGGCATGGTAGAAAACGCGGTTTCCTACGGTTTTACGGATCTTGTATATCAGACGTTCCAGATCATCTTATTTTCAATTATCGTGGTCTTTATTTATTGGAAGCTGGCCATTGTGGCGCTTATGATGATCCCATTTATCTCTATACCTATCGTGCTTGTTGGCAGAAAACTCCGAAAGATCAGCAAGTCCACTCAGGAGAAGATAGCGGACATCAATTCTTTGCTCTATGAGACCATCTCCGGAGTTCGGATAGTGCGCGCTTTTAGCGCTGAGAGCTATGAAGTCTCAAAATTTATAAAACAGAACCAGGAATATTATAAATTAAACATGAAATCCATAAAGAGGACATTAGCCTTAGGCCCTGCTACGGAATTTATCGGCGTTATCGGCGGCGTTTTTATTCTGCTCTATATCGGCCGTCAGGTGATCAGCGGGACTATTTCATTCGGTATTTTTGGATTGTTTTTGGGGTCTGTTATGATGTTAATAAGGCCTTTTAAGAAATTGAGCGCCGTGAGCGCCATTATGCAAAAGGCCTTTGCCGCGTCAACCAGGATCTATGAAGTCCTTGAGTTGCAGCCTAAGATAAAGGATGACCTTTTGGCATGGTCTCTGCCTGATATAAAGGATGGCGTGGAAATGAAGGACATATGGTTCAAATATGAAGAGGCTGATGTCCTTAAAGGAATAAATTTAAAATGCCGGCGCGGAGAGGTGCTAGCTATTGTGGGCCCCAGCGGAGTCGGAAAAAGCACCCTTGTGGACCTTATCCCGCGTTTTTATGACCCTCAGAAGGGCGTAGTACTTGTAGACGGCAGGGATATGCGCACTTTTAACATAAGATCGCTTAGACGGCACATCGCTATGGTGACCCAGGAGACTATTCTTTTTAATGATACTGTAAAGGATAATATCGCGTATGGCAAGAGGGACGCGAGTTTTGAAGAGATCGTTGAGGCGGCTAAAAAAGCGAACGCGCATGAGTTTATCCTGAACCTGCCTCAAGGTTACGATACGTTCATCGGCGATCGTGGAGTTAAGCTTTCCGGAGGTGAAAGACAGAGATTGGCCATAGCCAGGGCTATTTTAAAAAATCCGCCTTTGCTTATTCTTGATGAAGCTACGTCCCAGCTTGATTCTCACTCAGAAAGGCTTGTCCAAGAGGCCTTAAATATACTGATGAAGGGTAGGACCGTGTTTGTGATAGCCCATAGGCTTTCTACTATTAAAAATGCTTCAAGGATCGTGGTTTTAAGCGAAGGCGGCATTGTTGAAGAGGGTACTCATGAGGAGCTTTTAAGCCAATCCGGCCTATATAAGCGCCTTTATGACATGCAATTCCAGGCTTAAAAATTCTATTTGAAAATGAAGCCCGTTATGTTATATTGTGAGGGTTTCACTTAAAAAAAACGAAAGGAGAAACACACTTTGACTACTACAGAATTGATCAAACAGTTATTGGAAGCGGGTGTCCATTTTGGGCATCAGACTAAGAGATGGAACCCAAAGATGAGACACTTCATTTTTGGCGAAAAGAGCGGTATTTACATAATTGACCTGGAGAAGACGGAGAAGTTATTGAACGAGGCCAAGGCCTTTATCTCTGATGTTGCGGCGCAGGGCAAACCCGTTCTCTTTTTGGGGACTAAAAAACAGGCCCAGGAAGTCATAGATGAGGAGGCGAAACGTTGCGGCGCGTTTTATATCAATCACCGTTGGCTGGGCGGGCTTTTGACCAACTTTCAGACCATTAAAAAGAGCATTAAGCGTTACAAAGAGATAGAACAAATGGAGAAGGACGGCATTTTTAATTCTCTTACCAAGAAAGAGATAGCATCACTTAAAAAAGAGAGGGAGAAGCTTCTTAAAAATCTTTCGGGCGTTATTGAGATGGATAGGCTCCCCGGAGTTATTTTTATTATTGATTCAAAAAAAGAAGAAACGGCGGTGCTTGAGGCAAAGAAACTTAATATTCCCATAATCGCGCTCATTGACACCAACTGTGACCCAGACCTGATAAATTATCCTATCCCGGGCAATGACGACGCGATAAAATCCATCAAGCTTATCACCGCTTCTATGGCGGATAGCGTTTTAGACGGCCGTAAGCGTTTTGAAGAAGTCAAATCGGTCATGAAGGAATTAAAAGATAAAGATGACAGCGAAAATGAAGAGGAAGAAGTTTTTGTGGCCCCTGAGATAGAAGAAGAGGCTATTAAAAAACTCGCGCTTGATAAAGAAGGGGCCGAAAAAGAAAAAGCCACGCGGCTGAAAAAGCCCCGCGTCGGAGGAAAGGATAAGGATTAAGCATGGCTGTTCCTATTGAGATCATAAAACAACTGAGGGAATTAACATCCGCGTCTGTTTCGGATTGCAAGAAAGCCCTGGATGACGCTAAGGGCGATATACATAAAGCCTCCGATCTTTTAAAAAAGAGAGGGCTTGAGATAGCTGCTAAAAAGGCGACCCGCGCGGCTAATCAGGGCAGGGTAGAAGCTTATATACATCATGGCAGCAAGATCGGCGTTTTGGTGGAGGTCAACTCAGAGACGGATTTTGTGGCCAGGAATGAAGAATTTATTCGTTTTACAAAAGACGTGGCTATGCAGATAGCTGCCACTGATCCGAGGTATTTGAAGAAAGAGGACGTCCCGTCTGACGCGCTCGCGGACTTAAACGATAAACAGAAGAATGACTTTTTTAAGGTTAATTGTCTTTTGAGCCAGCCATTCATAAAAGATGATAAATTGAGCATTGGCGAGTATCTGACGAACATCATCGCAAAGATCGGCGAAAATATTGTCGTGCGGCGTTTCTCGCGTTTTAGACTAGGTGAAGATGAAAAGTAAGCCTGTCTATAAACGCGTAGTCCTAAAATTAAGCGGCGAAGCCCTCCAGGGTAAACAACCTCATGGTATTGACGCGGCAGTCCTTTTGTCGCTGGCGGCCGAGATCGTTGAGATCCACCGCATGGGTGTTCAAGTGGCTGTTGTCCTTGGCGGCGGCAATATTTTTCGCGGCCAGTCAGGAACTCATAATTTTAAGATAGAGCGGACCGTCGGTGACTATATGGGGATGTTGGCTACGGTCATAAACGGCCTGGCATTTCAGGACGCCCTTGAGAAAAAGGGAGTGCAGACGCGGGTAATGACAGCTATTGATATGCATCAGATAGGCGAGCCATATATACGGCGCAGGGCCATACGGCATTTAGAAAACGGCCGCATCGTTATTTTTGTCGCAGGCACGGGTAACCCTTACTTTACTACTGACACGGCCGCGGCGCTCCGCGCCATGGAGATAAACGCTGACGTAATCTTGAAGGCTACTAAGGTGGATGGCGTTTATACCGCTGATCCATTTAAGGATAAGAACGCCAAAAAATTTAAGGACTTGAAATATCTGGATGTCTTAAAAAAGGGCTTGAAAGTCATGGATGCCACGGCTGTAAGCCTTTGTATGGACAATCGGCTCCCTATTGTAGTTTTTGGTTTAAGAAAGCCCGGTAACATAAGGCGCATTATCATGGGAGAAAAGATAGGCACGGTGGTCAACTGATCAGGGGTGAACCATGAACGCGAAAGAAGTTGTTAAGGAAACAGAAAATAAGATGAAGAAAGCGCTGGAGGCGACTCGCCGCAGCTTTGCCGAGATAAGGACAGGCAGGGCCAGCCCGCACCTCGTGGAAGGCTTGCATGTTGATTATTATGGAACACCGACGCTTTTAAAAGCCATAGCGTCTATCACGATACCGGATGCCCGTCTTATCGTTATTCAGCCCTGGGACGCGTCCATTATATCCGAGATAGAGAAGGCTATTATTAAATCCAATATCGGTATCACGCCTTTTAATGATGGTAAAGTGATCAGGCTTCAGATACCACAGCTTACGGCAGAGCGGCGTGAAGAGCTTAAGAAGGTCGTCAAGACCATGGCTGAAGAAGGAAGGATATCTTTGCGCACGATACGCCGCGATTCCAATGAAATTATTAAGAAACTTGAGTCTGATAAAGCCATTGCTGAAGATGAACGTTTTAGATCGCAGGATGAAGTGCAGAAGGTTACTGATAAGTGCATTTTAGAATTAGAAAATTTATTAAAAGATAAAGAAAAAGAATTGACAGATATGTAGTTTTACGAGTTACGAGTTCAGCGAGTTCAGCGAGTGATTTTTTAAGAATTTATTTAACTTGTAAATTCAAGAACTCGGCAATTCTATAACTTTTGTATTAATTTTGGGCCGCTAGCTCATTTGGTAGAGCATCGCCCTTTTAAGGCGAGTGTGCCGCGTTCGAGCCGCGGGCGGCTCATAAATATTATACGGTAGTAACCGACGCGGACGTGGCGAAATTGGCAGACAATGATCTGCCGCGGTGGCGGAATTGGCATACGCGTTAGGCTTAGGACCTAATGTCCATAAGGACTTGAGAGTTCAACTCTCTCCCGCGGCATTAGATATGGGTTCCCCGCCGAAGGCGGGTCTGCCTTTGGTGGAAATTCCCTCCGTCCGCAGATTTAAATGCGGGAGTAGCTCAGCTGGTAGAGCGCAACCTTGCCAAGGTTGAAGTCACGGGTTCGAATCCCGCCTCCCGCTTAAATTTTTGAAAACCGCATGGCGAGCGTCCTGGCGAGTGGGGTTATTTCTTATTTTAACTACAATATAAATTTAACAGGAGGGTGTGATAAATGAAGATTATGGAGTTTCTTTCGGAGGACGCCATATCGGTTGATCTCAAGAGTATTAATAAGGCCGATGGCATCAAGGAGCTGGTAGATCTTTTGATCAGCGCCGATGAGGTTGATAAAAAAGATAAATCTAAATTGGTAGAACTCCTTTTGGCCAGAGAGTCCCTGGGGTCTACTGCCATAGGCCATAATGTTGGCATTCCGCACGCTAAGGCTGATTGTATCAAGAAGCTGGTAGGCGCGTTCGGATTGTCAAGAAAAGGCGTGGATTTTGATTCTCTGGATGGAGAACCGGTCTACATCTTTTTTCTTTTGCTGGCTCCCCAGGATTCGGCTGGCCCGCACTTGAAGGCATTGGCCAGGATATCGCGCCTTATCAAGGACAAATATTTTCGCGACACGCTGCGGCAATCAAAAGATAAGAAAGACGTAGCGCGCGTGATCAGGGTAGAAGATGATAAAAAAATATAAATTGAAAACTTTTTTTAAATGGTTTTATCCAGGTATGCGCGTTAAGCGCTGGGCGTTATTATCGCTTTTGGGTATTGTTTTGATAATGATGGGCGTTTTCGGTATGACAAGGATACCAAGCGATCTTTCTCTTGTTGTTACTTACGTTTATTTTACCAATGTTATTATCGGCATTATTCTGATCATTTTAGGTTTCAAGAATATGATGGTATCGGTCGTGACTTTGCTTCTGCCGCATAAGGAAGGGCACCTTATTGACATAATGTATCAGAAAAGGTTCTTAGAGCACGGCCCAAAGATCGTAGTTATCGGAGGAGGCACAGGCCTGTCTGTCCTTTTACATGGTATTAAGGAATATACTTCTAATATCACTGCGGTAGTCACCGTTGCGGATGACGGCGGAAGCTCAGGGAGGCTGCGCCAGCAATTTGATATTGTGGCTCCCGGAGATATTCGCAACTGTTTAGTTGCTTTGGCTGCTGACGAAACAATGATGCGCGAGCTTTTTCAATACCGCTTTAAAAAGGAGACGGAGTTCAGCGGGCATAGTTTTGGCAATCTTTTTCTCACCGCGATGACGCAAGTGACCGGTGATTTTGAAAAGGCTATTAAGGAGTCAAGCAAAGTTTTGTCTATCCGTGGGCGCGTCTTGCCTTCAACTTTAGATAAGGTGACTTTAGTCGCTGAGCATAAAGACGGCCGCGTGACAGAAGGAGAGGCCCAGATACCCAAGGCAGGCTCGCCTATAGCCAAGATTTTTATAAAGCCGCAAGACGCCTCAGCCGCTCCTGACGCTGTTAAGGCGATCCGTGAGGCGGAACTGATCATTTTAGGGCCGGGGAGCCTTTATACGAGTATTATACCTAATCTTTTGATCAAAGATATACGTGACGCCGTTGTTGAGTCCCAGGTATCTAAGATCTATGTGTGCAATATCATGACGCAGCCTGGTGAGACTGACCGTTTCAAGGCGTCTGATCATATTAAGGAATTGGTTACCCACACGCATCCAAAGATCGTGGATGCCTGTGTTGTTAACATAGGCAGGATATCAACTGCCATGCTTGAAAAATATTCAAAAGAGGATTCTATTCCCGTGGAAGCTGATTCTCAGACAATCAAGGATTTCGGATACGGCGTCATTGAAGATGATCTGGTAAGCGCTACGGACTTGGTGCGGCACGACGCTAACAAATTGGCCAGGATAATAGCGAATCTGCTGAATTTAGAAAAACGCGGCGGGAAGAAATAGCGCTCTCAAAAAATGCTTAAACGGATCGAAAAAAAGGTCATAGTTAAAAATAAACAAGGGCTCCACGCCAGGCCCGCGGCTTTGTTCGTGCAGATAGCCAATAGGTTTGATTCAGTCATCAAGGTGCTTAAAGATGATCAGGTGGTAAACGGTAAATCTATAATGGGTATCCTTATGCTGGCCGCGGAAAGAGACAGCGAGGTCATTCTTGTTGCTGAGGGCACAGACAGCGAGGAAGCCATAGTTGAGTTAGAAAGATTATTAAATTCAGATGAATGAGATCATATTAAAAGGTATACCGGCGGCTCCGGGCATAGTTGTAGGTAAGGCGTATATCTACGGCAGGGAAGACCTTCTCGTGGAAAGGCACCCTATTATCGAAGACCAGGTGCCTCTGGAGATATCGCGCTTTGAAGACGCGCTTATACAGACGCGTCAGGAGATCATAGCGCTGCAGAAAAAAATATCTCAGGAGATGGGTTCTGAGCATGGGGAGATCTTTGACGCGCATTTGTTGGTCTTAGAAGACCGCATGCTTATTGAAGAGGTTATCTCTAAAGTTAAAAAAGACAAGGCCTCCGTGGATTTTGTTTTTTCTGAAGTCTTAAAAAGATACGCGGGCGTCTTTTCCAGGATAGAGGATGAATATTTAAAAGAGCGCATAAGTGATATTAATGACGTGGGACGGCGCATCCTGCGCAATCTTTTAGGAAGGAAAAGAAAAGGCTTAGCCGATCTTGAGGATAGGGTCATTGTTATCGCTCATGACCTTTCGCCGTCTGATACGGCTACGATGCACAAGAATAATGTCATTGGTTTTGTCACGGATATAGGCGGCAAGACATCGCATACGGCCATTATGGCCAAGTCTCTTGAGATCCCCGCGGTAGTCGGCCTTGAAGTCGGCACTGAAAAAATAAAGAACGAAGACGTGGTTATTGTGGACGGTTCTTCCGGCATTGTTATCGTTTCGCCCGACCCCGAAACTTTAAAGAAATATGAGGTGCAGGAACAGAAGAACAAGGGCGTCTTAGATAACCTCGTCGCGTTAAAAGACCTTCCGGCGCAAACATTAGACGGAAAGCTTGTAACGCTCGCGGCCAATATTGAGTTTCCCGAAGAGGTTCCCTCAGTGCTCCTGCACGGCGCCGACGGCGTGGGCTTATACAGAACGGAATTTTTTTACATGAATAGAACAGACCTGCCTACGGAAGACGAGCAGTATGATGCTTATAAGAACTTGGCAGTCACTTTTAAAGATAAGCCCGTTATTGTGCGCACCCTTGACTTAGGCGGAGATAAGTTTATTTCTACGTTTAATCTGCCTAAAGAGATGTCGCCTTTTATGGGTTGGCGCGCCATACGTTTTTGTATCGCGCGGCCCGATATTTTTAAGACGCAATTGCGCGCGATTCTGCGGGCGTCCGCTCATGGTAACCTTAAGATAATGTTCCCCATGATCTCTGGCGTAGAGGAATTAAGGCGCGCCAAGGCGATATTAGAAGAGGCTAAGGCAGAGCTAAGGGATAGGCATGTCCCTTACAATGCCACGCTTGAAGTAGGCGCGATGATAGAAGTCCCGTCTGCCGCTTTAACGAGTGACATCCTTGCTCATGAGGTATCTTTTTTCAGCATAGGGACAAATGACCTTATCCAATACTCTTTGGCTGTGGATAGGACAAACGAAAAAATAGCCTATCTTTATGAACCGACGCATCCGGCGGTCATTCGCCTGATAAAGAGCGTTATTGAAGCGGGCCACAAGTCTAATATCTGGGTTGGGATGTGCGGAGAAATGTCCGGCGATCCGTTTTTGGCAGTCCTTCTCTTGGGGCTGGGTTTAGATGAGCTTAGTATGCCGTCAGTCTCTATACCTGAGATAAAACACGTGATCCGCAGCGTTACTTTAGCGCAGGCAAAACTGATAGCCGATGAAGCGTTGACGCTTTCTACGGGCGCTGAAGTAGAGAATTTTATAAATAAAAAACTGAGAGACATTTTGCCCGGCCTTTCCGGGGATCAAGCTTGATGGAAAAGCGCAAGAACATAAAAGCTATAATTTTAGCGGCGGGGTATGCCACTCGCCTTTATCCGCTTACGCTTAATATTCCTAAACCGCTTTTAAGGATAACGCGCTCAAAGACGGTTGTTGATTTTATCGTAGATGACCTGCAGGCGTGCGGGTTGGTCAAAGAGGCCATAATCGTCACCAATAAGAAGTTTTACGGTGATTTTTTAAAATGGTCAAAGGCCTGTTCAAAAAATATTGAGGTTAGCATTGTCAATGACGGCACCAGCTCTAATGAAGATAGATTAGGGGCTATCGGGGATATTTATTTCGCCGTCAAAAAAAAGAAGATATCCTGCGATACGATCGTGATAGGGGGAGATAATCTTTTTGACAAAGGTTTTTCTAATTTTTTTAAATTCGCTTTAGATAAAAAACCATTTGCCTCGCTGGGGTTATTTGATATACGCGATAAGATGGAAGCCACGCGGTTTGGCGTTGTGAGCGTGGATCAGTCTTCTTGCGTGTCGTCTTTTGAAGAAAAGCCGCTGAAACCTAAGTCTACGCTGGTGGCTACGTGCTTGTATTATTTTCCGCTGGAGACACTCTCGCTTTTGGAGAAATACATTCATGACCCTAAGACTTCCAAAGACGCCCCGGGTAATTATATACGATGGCTGTTAGGGCAAGACAGGGCCTATGGTTTTACGCTGTCAAAAGGGCATTGGCACGACATCGGGCATTTTGAGTCTTATAAAGAGGTAGTAGCGCAGTTTAACAGGTAGGCAAGGATTGATCCCTCGCCTAAACGCTTGCGAACTTTAAGCTATTCCGCTTAAAGTTCACTTACGCAGGCTTCGGGATTAACTTTGCAGGGAAGAAAAACCTACAATATACAAAGTTAAGGAGGCATCACAATGAGTCAGCAAAGAAAATTCTTCTTCGCGTCTGAATCCGTGGGCGAAGGCCATCCGGACAAGGTCTGCGATCAGATATCCGACGCGGTTCTGGATGCTGTTCTATCAGGTGATAAAAAAGGCCGTGTCGCGTGTGAAACATACATCACAATGGGTTTAGTCGTCGTTGGCGGTGAGATCACGACCCAAAGCTACATAGATGTGCCTAAATTGGTGCGTGATGTGGTTAAGGCAATAGGATACACTCATCCTAAATACGGATTTGATTATCACACGTGCGCGATCTTGAACGCGATAAATAAACAATCACCGGATATCTCTCAGGGTGTTGATGCCGGCGGCGCCGGCGACCAGGGGATCATGATCGGCTATGCTATAGATGAGACCCCGGAATTGATGCCGCTGTCTTTGATGCTCGCGCATAAACTTGTGCGGCGATTCGCGGAAGTGCGCGACAAGGGTATTTTGAAGTATTTGGGGCCTGATTGTAAGTCGCAGGTGACCGTGGAATACGATAATGGTAAGCCTAAGCGTGTTGAGAATGTTGTTCTTGCCTGTCAGCACACCGAGGATATATTGGATCAAACAGGGCATAAGATCACAAAGGCCGCGCGCGAAGAGATGATAAAAGTTGTGGCTGATCCAATTTTAAAAGGTCTAACGGATAAGAATACAAAATATTTTGTGAACGAGACGGGTAAGTTCGTTGTCGGTGGGCCGCAGTCTGACACAGGAATGACGGGCCGCAAGATCATCGTGGATACGTACGGCGGACGCACCGCGCATGGCGGCGGCGCGTTTTCAGGCAAGGATCCCAGCAAGGTTGACCGTTCGGCGACTTATATGGCGCGCTATGTGGCCAAAAATATTGTTGCGGCAGGCCTGGCTCGCGAGTGTTTCATTCAGCTGGCTTATTGTATAGGTGTAGCTGAGCCGGTCAATGTCTTTATTGATACCTATGGCACTGGCGTTATTGCCGATGAAAAACTTGAGAAGGCAGCGCGCAGGATCTTTGACCTTACGCCTAAAGGCATAATTGAAGTTTTGGATCTGTTAAAACCGAAATATTTAAAGACCGCTTGTTACGGCCATTTCGGCAGGCACGAAGATTCTTTCACTTGGGAAAAAACAGACAAGGTAGAGGCTTTAAAAAAAGAAATCAAATAGAAAAATTACTTCACGCTTACGTGTGGAGAATATACGAGTGGCCACACGCGTAAAGGTGCGGCCTAACCGCGGAGTATTATGAACTATGATATTAAAGATCTGTCGTTGAGCAAAAAAGGAAAGTTACGCATAGAGTGGGCAGACGATAATATGCCTGTTTTAAATCTGATCCGTTCCAGGTTTCAAAAAGAGAAGCCTCTTAAGGGTGCTTCGATCGCCTGCTGTTTACACGTGACTACTGAGACCGCGGTGTTGATGCTTACGTTAAAAGCGTCAGGCGCTGAAATAGCCCTTTGCGCGTCCAATCCTTTATCAACGCAGGATGATGTTGCCGCGTCGCTGGTGAAGGACTATGGAATACCAGTTTTTGCTATTAAGGGTGAGGATAATGAGACTTATTATAAACATCTTCAGGTAGCCTTGAGCATAAGGCCTGATCTGACGATGGATGACGGAGCTGACCTTGTTTCAACGATCCATAAGAAAAAAGGCCATATTCCTTTAGGCGGTACTGAAGAGACGACTACGGGTGTCATACGATTGCGCGCGATGGAAAAGGAGAAGAAGCTTCTTTATCCTATTATCGCAGTTAACGACGCTCAGACAAAATATTTATTTGACAATAGGTATGGCACAGGCCAGTCAACCATTGACGGTATTATCCGCGCGACTAATAAGTTGATCGCCGGGACGAATTTTGTGGTTTGCGGATACGGGTGGTGCGGACGCGGCGCTGCCATGCGCGCTAAGGGATTAGGCGCTACAGTGGTCATTATAGAAGTGGATCCGTTCAAAGCGCTTGAAGCTGTTATGGATGGTTTTTTGGTGATGCCAATAGCCGCGGCCGCCAAAATAGGCGATATCTTTGTCACCGTAACCGGAGATATAAATGTGCTGCGCGGCGAGCATTTTAAGGTGATGAAAGATAAGGCTATAGTCTGTAATTCAGGCCATTTTAACGTGGAGATAGATATTCCGGCTTTGCGTAAGCTTAGCAAAAAACGCCGTTTTACAAGAGAATTTGTTGAGGAATTTGTTTTAGGCAACGGCCATAGGATCTATTTGTTAGGTGATGGACGCCTTATTAATCTTGCCGCTGCTGAAGGGCATCCGGCGCAGGTAATGGACATGAGCTTTGCTAATCAGGCGCTAGCCGCAGAATACATGAAGAAGAACTATAAGAAGCTTGAAAGAAAAGTCTATAAGGTGCCGGTTGATATAGATAGAAATATCGCTGAGTTAAAATTGGCGTCAATGGGTATCAAAATAGATAAGCTTACGACTGAGCAGAAGAAGTATCTTACAAGTTGGGAGATGGGGACATAAGGGAATGCCCCTTGCTTAAGCACTTGTAAATTTCACGGACGTTAAATTTACTGCGTAAGCTTAGGGGTTCATTTCGCAAGGAATAAGCCTGTATATAGCGAAACGAAGGAGATGGGGACGTGATGACTATTAAGCGCGTAGGTGTATTGACTTCCGGGGGTGACGCGCCTGGCATGAACGCGGCTATCAGGGGCGTTGTGCGCACGGCTTACGCGCGTAAGATAGAAGTCTATGGTATATTTCGGGGTTACGCCGGGCTTTTGAACGACGAGATAAAACCTTTAACGCATCGCTCTGTGTCTAATATAGTCAACAGGGGCGGCACAATTTTAAAGACTTCACGTTGCGCTGAATTCATGACCAAAGACGGCCAGAAGCGGGCTGTTGAGATATTGCAGCGTAATAGTATAAACGCGGTTGTAGTTATCGGAGGAGACGGGAGTTATCGCGGAGCGCTCGCTTTAAGTAAGGATTGGAATATACCTTGCGTAGGTGTCCCGGGGACTATTGATAATGATCTAAACGGAACAGACAGGACCATTGGTTCCGATACCGCGATAGAAACCGCCTTAAGCGCTATTGACAAGATAAAAGATACTGTTAATTCCATGGAGCGTATTTTTGTCGTAGAGATCATGGGCCGCAGTTGTGGATATATCGCTTTAAAAGTTGCTTTAGCCGGCGGGGCAGAGCAGGTATTGATACCTGAGGTAAAATTTGATATATCGGATATATGCCATGAGATAACTGAAGGATACATTCGTGGTAAAGCCAGTTGGATAATCGTGACCGCGGAAGGCGCTATCAAGGCTGATGAATTGGCCAAAAAGATTTCAGATATAACTGACCTTGAGACGCGGGTCGTAGTGTTGGGCCACGTGCAACGCGGCGGCTCGCCTACGGCAGAGGACAGAGTGCTTGGCGGACGATTAGGCAACGCGGCTGTAGACCTTCTTATGAAGGGCGTCAGCGGCAAAGCTGTGGGTGTTGTCTGTGATAAAATAAACGTGGTTGATCTTGAAGCGGCGTGTGAGCCTATTAAGATAGATGTTTATGAAGATCTTCGGCTTATTAAGTTGTTAACGTGATCCCTTGCCTAAACGCTTGTCCATTTTAAGCTATTCCGCTTAAAATGGACTACGCAGGCTGCACCCCGGCTGATAAGGAATGTCGGGTGCGCCCTTTCTGGGCTGCGGGATAATTTTGTAGAGAATAGTTATCTACAATATGCAAAATTAAGGAGTGGTAAATGGAAAATAAACAGATAGATTTTTTAGTCGCGGATGTAGTAGTAGGAACGGATATTAAAAAGAAAGAAGATGCCATTAACGCGATATGGGGCGAAGCGAAAGCAAACGGCGTTTATCCAGCCTCCATCCACGGCCTATATAAAGCGCGCGGTGAAGGTAAATGCGGTGGTTTTACCGTGCCTGCTATGAATCTGCGCTCATTAACTTATTATTTGGCGCGCGCGATATTCCGGCAGGCAACCGCGCGTAATGCAGGTGCTTTTATTTTTGAGATAGCGCGTTCTGAAATGGGTTACACTGGCCAGAAACCGCTTGAGTATACTAGCGTGATATTGGCCGCTGCTTTGCGCGAGGGGTATAAAGGCCCTGTGTTCATACAAGGCGACCACTTTCAGGTGAATGCCAAAAGTTATAAAGAAGATCCAAAAGCTGAAGTTGATGGATTGAAGAAATTGATAAAAGAATCTATAGACGCGGGTTTTTACAACATAGATATTGATAGTTCCACCGTGGTGGATCTTGCGAAGACAGACCTTTTAGAACAGCAGAAGCTTAATTCAGAGATATGCGCTGAATTGACGGCGTATATCCGCGGCCTGCAGCCTAAAGGCGTGAATGTTTCAGTGGGCGGCGAGATAGGTGAGGTTGGAAGCAGGAATTCAACACCCGAAGATCTCAGGGCTTTTATGAAGCTTTATCTGGCAGCGTTGCCCAAGGGTGTTGATGGCATCTCGAAAATAAGCGTCCAGACAGGCACAAGCCATGGCGGGACTGTTCTTGCCGACGGCAGTATCGCGAAAGTGACTTTAGATTTTAACACGTTAAAGAGTATATCGGCAGTAGCAAAGGCTGATTTTAAAATGGCTGGCGCGGTGCAACACGGGGCTTCAACCTTGCCTGAAGATGAGTTCCATAAATTTCCAGGAGTTGATACGGCGGAAGTGCATTTGGCGACGCAATTTCAGAACATGGTGCTTGATAGTAAGCTTTTTCCCAAGGACCTTAAAAAGAAGATATATGACTGGCTGAAAGTAGAGGCTAAAAATGAATTCAAGCCCGGTATGACAGACGAGCAGTTTTTCTATAAGTCCAGAAAAAAAGCCCTTGGGCCTTTTAAGAAAGATATAATGAGCATCAAAGATAACGAGAAGATCGCTGCTGAAGTAGAAAAGAAGTTCGGGTTTCTCTTTGATCAGCTGAATATAAAGGATACGGCTAAACTCACTAAGAAATTTATCAAAGAGCAGAACATTAAAAGGCATTTTGAGCTGGTTCATGATAAAAAGGCTGAGGCCTTTGAGGGGGATGATTAAAAAATACTCTTAAGACCCCTTGCCTGAACGCTTCAAAATTCCCTTCTATAATTTTTGAAGCAGGCTTCGGGGTTAATTTTGCAAGGAAGGACTGTATATGACAAAATTAAGATCTGATGCCATTAAAAAAGGCGTTGAGCGGGTTCCGCACAGGGCGTTATTACATGCTACCGGCATTTCGCGCAGCGGCCTTTCTAAACCTTTTATCGCGGTCGCCACAAGTTTTAATGATATTATTCCTGGCCATATTGGCATGAGGGACTTGGAGCGTTTTATTGAGCGCGGTGTGTGCGCCGGAGGCGGCGTGCCTTTTTTCTTTGGCATTCCCGGGATTTGTGATGGCATTGCTATGGGGCATCCGGGTATGCGTTATCCTTTGGCGCTGCGCGAGCTCATCGCGGACTCCATAGAATGTTTTGTCAACGCGCACGCGCTTGATGGCTTAGTTTGCCTGACTAATTGCGACAAGATAACTCCTGGCATGCTGATGGCTGCCGCTAGGTTGAATGTTCCGACTATTCTGGTGACAGCAGGGCCTATGTTATCGGGCCGCTATAAGAATAAAAGATTATCTCTCGTAGGAGATGCTTTTGAAGTGGTTGGGCGTTTTAAGAGAGGTGAGATCACGGAAACCGATCTGGGGTGTTTTGAAATGGAGGCCTGTCCGGGCGCGGGTGCCTGTCAGGGTTTATATACGGCAAACACTATGGCTTGTATAACTGAGGCCATGGGCATGTCTTTGCCTGGTTGCGCCACAGCCTTGGCTGTTTCTGCTAAGAAACGCCGCATAGCAGAGGAGTCAGGAGAAACAATAGTGAGGCTTGTAAAGAAAAATATGACGGTTTCTAAGATCATGACAAAGCGATCTTTTGAAAATGGTATAAAAGTAGATATGGCTTTAGGCGGCTCCAGCAATACGGTATTGCATCTTTTGGCTATTGCCCGCGAGGCAGGGGTTGATCTGACGCTGCGCGATTTTGATAAGATCAGTAAAAATACGCCCCATATCGTAAGCATGCTGCCAGGCGGTGAGCATTTTATGGAGGATCTGGATTTTTCAGGCGGCATACCGGCCGTGTTGAAGAGTTTAAAGTTAAAGATCAATAATGTTATGACAGCGAGCGGTTTGACAACACATCAAATAGCAGATAAGGCGGTGATCAGCGATGAGGAAGTGATAAAATCTATTAAAAATGCGTATCATAAGGAAGGCGGGATAGCCGTGCTTTTCGGAAATCTCGCGCCTAAAGGGGCCGTTGTTAAACAGTCAGCGGTGAGTGAAAAAATGATGCGCTTTATTGGGCGCGCGCGTGTATTTGAGTGTGAAGAGGACGCGCAAAAAGCTATACTATCCGGCTCTATTAAATCCGGGGATTGCGTGGTTATCCGTTATGAAGGCCCTAAGGGCGGGCCTGGTATGCGCGAGATGTTGGCGCCTACAGCGGCAATTGTTGGCATGGGCCTGGCGGATAGTGTTGCCCTTATTACTGACGGAAGATTTTCAGGCGGGACGCGCGGCTGTTGCATCGGCCATATCGCTCCTGAGGCTGTTGCGGGTGGGCCTATAGCGGCAGTTAAAGAAGGCGACCGTATTTTAATAGACCTGCCTAAGCGCGGATTAGAGTTGAAGGTCACGGATAAAGAATTGAAAGCAAGATTAAAGAGAGCAAAAGTTCCGGAGCCGAATGTTAAAAAAGGTTATCTGGTCCGTTATTCACAAATGGTTTCAGGCGCGGATGAGGGAGCGGTGTTAAAATAGTAAATAGTAAAAGGCTAAAGATAAAAAATAAACAGATCTACAGGAAAAAGCTCCTCAAACGATACACTAAATAGTCTTCGGAGTTTTCTATGGCTATTATGACTGGCGCGCAAATATTGATAGAGTCATTGCTTAAAGAGGGCGTTGAGGTGATGTTCGGTTACCCCGGAGGGGTCGTCCTTCCTATATTTGACGTGCTTTATGATTCTAAATTGAAGTTCATATTAACGCGGCATGAGCAGGGCGCGGCCCACGCGGCTGACGGTTACGCGCGTGTCACAGGCAAAGTTGGAGTATGTCTTTCAACTTCCGGGCCTGGCGCCACTAATCTGGTGACGGGTATTGCCAATGCCTATATGGATTCTATCCCTATGGTCGCTATCACAGGCCAGGTTAAGACCTTTCTTATAGGTAACGATGCTTTTCAGGAATCAGATGTGACCGGTATCACGCGGTCCATAACTAAGCATAATTATCTCGTAAAGGACGTAACAGAATTAGCTAAGACGATCCGTGAGGCTTTTTATATCGCTTCAACAGGCAGGCCCGGCCCTGTGGTTATAGATCTGCCCGTTGATGTGCAGCAGGCAAGAACAGAGTTTATTTGGCCTAAGACTGTGGAGATACGCTCGTATCAACCTACCCTTGAGGGCCATGCCGGACAGATCAAAAAAGCGGCTAAGCTTATAGAGCGTTCCACCAGGCCTGTCATATATGTAGGCGGCGGCATTATTACGTCTGGCGCGTCAGGAGAACTCATGGCGATGGCTGAAAAGATACAGTCACCGGTGACCATGACTTTTATGGGATTGGGTAGTTTTCCTATGACGCATCCGTTGTGTTTGGGTATGTTGGGTATGCATGGAACAGCTTACGCGAACCACGCCATAATGGGATCAGACCTGATACTTGCCGTGGGCGCTCGTTTTGACGATCGCGTGACAGGCCGCATTGATGCTTTCGCGCCGCGCGCGAAGATTATCCATGTGGATATTGATCCGACGTCTATAAGTAAAAATATCCGCGTTGATGTGCCTATTGTAGGTGACGCTAAAAAAGTGTTGTCAGAGATATTTAGGTTTATCAGAAAATCTCCCGATACGGGTAAATGGCTGTATACTGTTGAAAAATGGAAACAAGATCATCCACTTTTTTACAAGAGAGATGAAAAACTCAGGCCTCAGTACGTTATTGAACAGATCTATGAAGCCACGAATGGTGAAGCGGTCATAGCGACCGAAGTGGGCCAGAATCAGATGTGGTCATGCCAATGGTATAAGCATAGTATTCCGCGCCATTGGATCTCAAGCGGCGGCTTGGGGACTATGGGATTTGGTTTTCCAGCGGCTATCGGAGCGCAGGTAGGCGCGCCCGGCAAGATCGTCTTTGATATCGCCGGAGACGGCTCTATACAGATGAACATTCAGGAGCTATCAACGGCAGTAAATAATAAATTGCCAGTCAAGATAGCTATTTTGAATAATGGATATTTAGGGATGGTTCGGCAGTGGCAGGAGCTTTTTTATAAAAAGAGGTATTCTTCCACGCCTTTGAAAAATCCTGATTTTGTGAAGCTAGCCGAGGCATATGGCGCCAAGGGTATTCGCATCGCAAAAAAAGAGGACGTGGCCGCGGCTATCAAAGAGGCCATTGCCACGCCTAATGTGGTGGTCATGGACTTTGTAGTGGAACCTGAAGAGAACGTTTATCCCATGGTTCCTGCTGGTGAGGCGCTTAATCGTATGATGGATGGGATGGCGTAGGTTAGTTTATAGTATATAGTTTATAGCTAATGGGTAAGATATGAAACATACTATTTCTATACTGGTAGAAAATAAATTTGGAGTCTTGGCGCGCGTGGCAGGGCTTTTTAGCGCCCGCGGCTACAATATTGATTCTTTGACGGTTTCCGAGACACAAGACAAAACGATCTCGCGCATGACCGTGGTAGTTAATGCCGAGGACGAAAAGATCTTAGAGCAGATAAAAAAGCAACTTAATAAACTTATTGATATTATTACCATTGTTGATTATACAAAAAAAGAGTATATTGAGCGTGAGCTCGTATTTATTAAGATAGCGGCCGATAAAAATACCCTGCCTTTTATAAAAAAAGTGGTGGATAAGGCAGCAAAGTCAAGTTCGGCCTCAGGCTTGGCTTGCGCGCGTTTCCTTGAGAAAAAGAGCGATTCAGTTATAGTTGAGTTGGTAGATGACCAGGAGCGCATAAAGAACTTTTTATCGGAACTTAAGGATTTAAAAGTTATTGAGGTAGTAAGGTCGGGAAGAATAGCAATAGCAAAATAGGAATACTTCTTGCTTAAGCACTTGTAATTTTTTGCCAGCACGTATGGGCAAAAAATTAACTGCGTAAGCTGCGGAGTTATCTTTGCAAGGGATAGACACTTATAATATACAAAGCTAAGGAGGAAGCGCATGAAGATTTATTATGACCAGGATGCGGACCTGAAATATCTGCAGGGTAAAAAGATAGCTATCATAGGTTACGGCATACAGGGCCGCGGCCAGTCGCTGTGCCTGCGTGACAGCGGTTTGGATGTTATTGTTTCAGAACTTGAGGGCACGCCGAATTATGAGCAGGCCAAGAAAGACGGGTTTACTCCTTTAAAAGTCGCGGATGCTGCCGCTCAGGCTGATATCATACAGATATTGACGCAGGACCACGTGCAGGCAAAAGTATATGATGAAGCTATCAAGCCTAATTTAAAAAAAGGCAAGGTCCTGGTATTTTCACATGGATTTAATATCCGTTTTAAGCAGATAAAGCCTCCGAAGAATATTGATGTTATAATGATAGCGCCTAAAGGGCCTGGAGCTCTTGTGCGCCGCATGTATGAGGAGGGTAAGGGCGTGCCGTGTTTAGTGGCTATTCATCAGGACGCGTCAGGCAACGCGAAAAATATCGCTTTAGCATATGCCAAAGGTATAAAAGGCACGACCGCTGGAGTTATAGAAACGACATTTGCTGAAGAGACAGAAACTGACCTTTTTGGTGAGCAGGTAGTGCTTTGCGGCGGCGTCTCAGAGCTTATCAAGGCTGGTTTTGATACGTTGGTTGAGGCAGGTTATCAGCCTGAGATAGCGTATTTTGAAGTTTTACATGAGTTGAAGCTTATTACTGATCTTATACAGGAGCGCGGCATTTCCGGGATGCGCCGTGGAGTTTCAAATACCGCCTGCTATGGCGATCTTAGCCGCGGCCCGCGCGTGATCAATGCCAGAACGCGCAAAGAGATGAAGAAAATATTAAAAGAAATAGTAAAAGGTAAGTTCGCCAAGGAGTGGATAGCAGAGAATGAACAAGGCAGGCCGAATTTTGACCGGCTTTTGGCTGAGGGTGATGATCATCTTATAGAAAAAGTTGGCAAGCAGCTGCGTGATATGATGCCGTGGATGAAAAAATAGCAGTTGACGAGTTAGCGAGTAAATGAGTAAACGAGAAAAAGATTTAAAACTGATTATTTAAAAACTTTTTGTTATGGAAAAACTCATAATTTTTGACACAACACTGCGCGACGGGGAACAGGCCCCGGGCGCGACTATGAACGAACGGGAAAAACTTGAGGTAGCCCGTCAACTGGTCGCGCTGGGTGTGGATGTCATTGAAGCTGGTTTTCCTATTTCATCAAAAGGGGATTTTAACGCAGTTAAGCGTATCGCTTCCAGCGTCAAGGGCGCTATTATTTGCGCCTTGAGCCGCGCTATGACAAAAGATATAGACGCTGCGTATCAGGCGACAAGATCGGCCAAGGGCGGGTCGCGCATCCATGTTTTTCTGGCGACCTCTAAGATCCATATGCAGTATAAGCTTAAAAAAGCCGAAGATGAGATCCTGCGTTTAGCCGTGGACGCGGTCAAGTATGCCAAAAAATATACGAAGGACATTGAGTTCTCTCCGGAAGATGCTTCAAGGACTGAGCCTGAATTCTTATTTAAGGTAGTAAGCGCAGTTATTGCCGCGGGTGCCACCACGGTAAATATTCCGGATACCGTAGGTTACGCGTATCCTGCTGAGTATGGCGCTCTTATCAGGGCTATCCGGGAAAACGTGGATAATATAAACAACGCGGTTATCTCTGTCCACTGCCATAATGACCTGGGGTTGGCTGTGGCAAATTCTTTGGAAGCTGTAAGGAACGGCGCCCGCCAGGTAGAGTGCACTATTAACGGTATAGGCGAGCGGGCCGGCAACGCGTCTCTTGAAGAAATAGTAATGGCTATAAGGACTCGCCGTGACGTTTATCCCAACGCGGATACGAATATCAATAGCAAAGAGATATATAAAGCGTCCAGGCTTGTTTCAAAGTTGACCGGTTTTGTTGTAGCGCCGAATAAGGCTATTGTTGGTTTGAATGCCTTCCGGCACGAATCCGGCATACATCAGGACGGCGTTATTAAGAAGGCTCAGACTTATGAGATCATATCTCCGGCCGACGTAGGTTTTATAGGCACAGGATTGGTATTAGGTAAGCATTCCGGCCGCCACGCTTTAGAGAGGCGCTTGTCTGAGATGGGTATAACACTTTCTGAAAAAGAATTGGCCGCCGCCTTTGAAAAGTTTAAAAATCTCGCTGATAAGAAGAAGACCATATATGAAGAAGACTTAGTTTCTCTTGTTGAGAATGAAATAAATAAACCGCTTGAGATCTGGCAGTTTGAAAGCGTTTCTTACGCGAGCGGCACTAATGTGACGCCAAGCGCGACTGCGCGCCTAAGGTCTAAAGGTAAGGCTTTTAGCAGTTTCTCAAAAGGCGACGGCCCGGTGGATGCCTGTTATAAGGCTATTGAAAAGATAACCAAGATAAAGACAAAACTTTTAGATTATAGGATAGAGGCCGTGACTTCAGGCAAGGACGCGCTTGGCGAAGTAAGCGTCAAGGTAGCGTCCGGTAAAAAAGCAACTACTGGCCGTGGTTCCAGCACTGATATAATTGAAGCTTCTGCAAAGGCGTTCGTAAACGCAGTCAATAAGCTTGCCTTAAATACTGGAAATCCTGCTGCTGCAGGAAAACCCCAACTCTAAAAAAATGAATACCGGAGCCAGAGAACTGTATGGTTTAATAGGTTACCCTGTTAAACACAGCTATTCTCCTTATATGCATAACGCGGCTTTTGAGTTTTTGAAGATGAATGCTGAATACAGGCTTTTTGAAGTTTCACTCGAGAAACTGGATGAGTTTTTTAAAAAGACAATAGTTGAAGAGAAGATCAGGGGATTCAATGTTACCATTCCGCACAAAGTTGCAACGGTGCCTTATTTGAACGCTAGTATCTCTCAAAGCGTGCGGATGAATCAGGCTGTTAATACAGTTCGTGTTGAGACTGATGGGACTATGAGCGGCTGTAATTCGGACGGTATGGGTTTCAGCCTGGATTTAAAAGAGCGCGGTTTTGACGCCGCTGGAAAAAAGGTATCCTTGATAGGCGCTGGCGGCGGGGCAAAAGCGGTCGCAACATCTATCGCGGTCAAACACCCCGCGAAACTTTTGATATTTGACCTTGATACGGCAAAGGCGCGGGCCCTTTGTGATATTATAAAAAATTTTTTTCCTAGTGTTTCCGTGGAAGTAGCTGTTACTGTGGAAATGCTTAAAATCTATCAGGCGGATCTATTGATCAATGCTACCCCGGTAGGCATGAGAGAATCTGATCCGTTGGCCATCAAAAAAGAATGGCTCAGCGGCGACATTTTTGTTTATGACTTGATTTATAATCCGGCTGAGACTAAATTATTAAAAGCCGCTAAAGACGCGGGATGTCATACTGCTAATGGGTTGGGCATGCTCTTATATCAGGGGTGCCTGGCGTTTGAATATTGGACAGGGAGAAAGGCGCCGGTAGATGTGATGCGAAAAGCGCTTTTAGAAAGGTTGCATGGTTGAGGTTGTAATTGCTATTTTTGTCTTCCTGATAGGCATAAGCATAGGCAGTTTTTTGAACGTTTGCATTTATCGGATGGGTAAGGAGGAGTCTGTTGTCAGGCCTGCCTCTCATTGCCCCAAATGCAAGAAGCCTATACGCCCCAAAGATAATATCCCTCTTTTGAGTTATTTGTTATTGCGCGGACGTTGCCGCGATTGCGGCGCTAAAATATCTTTTCGTTATTTTTTTGTTGAGTTGTTGACCGGTGTTATTTTTTTGGTGATGTATCGTAGTTTTGGCTTAACACCTTTATTTTTTATCTATAGCGCGTTTATCTGCGGATTGATAGTCGCGACTTTTGTTGATTTTGATTTTCGTATTATTCCCGACGAGATAAGCTTAGGCGGTATCGCGGCCGGGCTAGTGGTAAGTTTTATTTACCCTGTGCTTCATCATGCGCCGATACACGTTCTTGGTTTGCGTGAGTCTTTTTTTGGTGTTATTGTCGGCGGCGGTGTTTTGTGGCTTTTGGGTGTGTTTGGGGATCTTATTTTTAAGAAAGAATCCATGGGCGGCGGAGACGTAAAGTTATTAGCTATGATTGGCGCTTTTTTAGGATGGAAAATAGCCCTTTTGAGCCTGCCGCTTGCTTCTCTTATCGGAGCTGTCGTAGGTATTATTATCAAGATTAGGACCAAAGAGAGCGTTATTGCTTTTGGGCCTTATTTATCCATGGGCGCCATTATTGGTATTTTTTGGGCGGGTGATATATTTAACTTTTTCTTCTGTATACCGTAATAAATACACCTGGCCCTTATAAGGAATTGGGCCCTTCCTTTATGAGGAATTAGGAATGTCCATTTTTTCTGGATTGGGCCAGTGTTGCGTTTTCTACGCAAGGAGGTTCTATGTTGAGATATTTGACCGCAGGTGAATCTCACGGCCGTTGTATGCTCGCTATACTTGAAGGTATGCCAGCCGGCTTAAAAGTGGATCTGAAGATCATGAATATTGAGGTCCGCAGGCGGCAGTTGGGTTACGGCCGGGGAGACCGCATGAAGATAGAGGCTGATACCATTGAGGTGCTCTCTGGTGTCAAAAATGGGCTTACTTTGGGCAGCCCAATAACCCTTTATGTAAAGAATAATGATTTTCGTATTGATGAGCTTATTCCATTGGCTAACCCAAGGCCGGGACACGCGGATCTGGCAGGCTGCCTTAAATATGGGCACACTGATATTCGCAATGTCCTTGAGCGCGCATCTGCGCGAGAGACCGTATCGCGGGTGGCTATTGGTTCGGTATGCAAACTTTTTTTAAAAGAATTTGGCGTCATGGTTACAAGCGAATGCCTTATGATCGGCGGCGAGAAGAATAAAGAGAAGATGGAAAAAAAGATAGACTATGCTAGAAAGAATCTTGATACTGTCGGTGGCGCGTTCAGTGTGGTTGCCGAGGGTGTTTGCCCGGGCCTGGGAAGTTATGCCGCGTCAGACCGAAGGCTTAATGGCCGGCTGGCTGGGGCGCTTTCGTCTATTCCCGCTATTAAAGCAATTGAATTTGGATTAGGCACGGGTTTCGCATACGAGCTTGGTTCCCGCGTGCATGACGCTATTTTTTATTCAAAGGAAAAGGGTTTTTTCAGAAAAACTAATCGTTGCGGCGGCATAGAGGGCGGGATGAGCACAGGCGAACCTATTGAGATCCGGTGCACTATGAAGCCTATTTCTACACTTGGTAAACCTTTGGATTCTGTTGATATAATAACGAAAAAGCCCGTGAAAGCGGCTGTGGAGAGGTATGATACCTGCGCTGTGGCGGCGGCAGGCGTTGTGGCTGAGTCCGTTGTTGCTTATGAGTTGGTTTTTGCTATGCTTGAGAAATTTGGAGGCGATAGCATAAACGAGGTCAAAAGGAACTACAAGGCCTATAAAAGAACACTTTAATCTTGTATTGGTAAGGTAATAAAGCTCTGGCAGAATAGTTATTGCCAGAGTTTTTTGTTGAACATATTCTTAGTACGGTTTCTTGTTGCCGGTTATGGGGTTGCCAACGAGATCGCCCTTGCCCACGAGTTTAAGTCTAGCAGGCTATATGAATGAACGGAGACTGGCCTGGTTTGTCTTGCGCAAAAGCGTTCGCCTTGTCCCTGCGTGTCAAGGCTCTCTCTGGTTCCGGCCTCGCTCCCCCGCCTTTGGCGGGGATCATGCCCGCCTGCCTATCGGCAGGCAGGCCTGCTTGCCGGCAGGCAGGCTCGGCCTCCACAAGTTTTGCTTCAAGCCAAACCAGGCCAGTCTTCATCTGGATCTGCCCGCTTGCCGCTCCTATCATTTTA
>Ga0051987_10000274_pt1 | contig 28835 bp, 28 predicted proteins | sample CryGey08umfilter_2_FD_58083 | JGI IMG/M metagenome (GOLD analysis project Ga0051987, IMG submission 58083) | Groundwater microbial communities from aquifer in Utah, USA - Crystal Geyser 4/10/14 0.8 um filter | ecosystem: Environmental > Aquatic > Deep subsurface > Groundwater | place: USA: Utah... | reverse complement strand
CAATGTTTGATTTAGCGGTCACTTCGGTCAGTAAAAGTTTTGATCAGATCGTAAATTTTCATGATGCTAAACAAAAAGATATTGCCATTGATCAGTTTTTAAGTACCGAAGAAAATGTATTTACGATCAATCGAGTTGTTTTGCCGGAGGATGAGCATCATCGATTTTTTGATATAAATATTAGTAAGTTTAGAAATATTGATAAAAATGTTTCAGGTGCTGTCATTGTCATTCGGGATATTACGAGAAATGTAGAAATTGAGAATGTTAAGTCCGAATTTGTCTCTGTTGCTTCGCATCAATTGCGGACACCACTTTCGGCTATTAGATGGTTTCTTGAAATGATATTGGCTGGTGATTTGGGATCTATCAATGATGAACAAAAAGATATCTTAAATGACACTTTGGAGTCTAATAAGCGCATGATATACTTAGTTAATGACCTGTTGAACGTTTCCAGGTTAGAGGATGCTAAGCTCAATGTCACTCCAGTACCTACTGATTTTACAGCATTATTGACTAGTATTATTAGAGAAAGTGAATCTTTGGCCCTGAAGAAGAAGATTAAGATCGATTTACAAACAGTGACAATACCGGAGATCAGCATTGATCCTTCATTGATCGGGCAAGTGGTACAAAATTTACTATCCAATGCGATCAAGTATTCAGATAAGGGCACGACAGTGAAAGTGGACCTAGTAATCAAGGATCAGGATCTTTATTTAGCGATCACAGATCAGGGTCATGGTATACCAATAGAACAACAAAAAAGAATTTTTGAAAAGTTTTTCCGCGCCAATAATGTGATCAAGATGGAAACTGAAGGAACTGGCTTGGGTCTTTATATTGCCAAGATGTTAGTTGAGCTATCAGATGGACATATTGGTTTTACTTCCACCGAGGGTCAGGGCAGTACTTTTTATTTAACTTTACCATTGATTGGCAGTAAAGCTAAAAAAGGTACACGTAGTTTGGCGCAAGTTGTTAATAAATAGTTTTTAAAATATATGACTAAGCAAGATAAAAAAGTATTGGTTGCTGAGGATGATCATTTCTTAGCCAAGATATACAAAATAAAATTAGCTAAGGAAGGGATCAATGCGGAGATTGCTACAGACGGTAATGAAGCGCTAGCCAAGATTAAGGAGTTGAAACCAGACTTGGTGCTTTTGGATTTGGTGATGCCTGGCAAGGATGGCTTTGAAGTGCTGGAGGAATTGCAATCTGATAAGGGATTGAAAAAAATTCCGATTATTATTTTATCCAATTTGGGTCAGGAAGCAGATATCATCAAAGGAAAGTCATATGGCATTGTCGATTATTTTATTAAGAGTGATATCTCCATTCATGATGTTGTTAAAAAAATAAAGGAAATATTAAATGACTAATGAGGATATTAAAAAAATAGTTTTGGAAACCGGTTTGATCACCGAAGAAAAGTTGAAAGAAGTAGAAGAATTAGCCAAAGATAATGGTGAATCCTTCGAGGAAGAAGTGGTTAATCAGGGTTTGATGTCAGATGAGAATCTCGGACAGTTAATTGCTGATAGTAAAGGCTATCATTATGTTAATCTGAAAAATACTGAGATTGAAGATGAGGCCTTAGCCGTCATCCCAGAAGTTGTCGCTAAGAATCAAATGGCGATTGCTTATAGTATTGCTGGAGATACTTTGAAGGTAGCGATGCACGATCCTGGCAATTTGGATTTTATCCACTTATTAGAGAAAAAGGGTAGCAAATTTATCGAACCATATTTTGCCACTTTGCGAGATTTGAAACAAGCTTTGAACAAATATCGCAAGAATATCACAGAAGAATTTGACGACATTATGAAAGTCAATGTCGAAGAGGCAAAAAAGTCGGCTAAGGCTGAAGATTTGCCAGTGATCAAAATCGCTGATACCTTACTTGCTTATGCATATCAAAATGGTGCTTCAGATATTCATTTGGAGCCATATGAAAAAAAGAGTTTAGTTCGTTATCGGATTGATGGTGTTTTGCATGATGTCGTTGATTTACCGAAGAAGGTTCATGATTTGCTGATTACACGTTTTAAGATCTTAGCAAAGCTTCGTATTGACGAACATCGGGCTGCTCAAGATGGCAAACTACAATTTATGACCGAAGATGGCAGAGTGGATGTTCGTGTTTCGATTGTGCCGATTACTGAAGGAGAGAAAGTGGTGATGCGTTTATTATCTGCCAAGAATAGGCAGTATCGACTTGAAAGTTTAGGTTTTTCAGACAAGGATTTGAAAATTGTTAGTAAGGCTATCAAAAAACCGCATGGCATGATCTTGGCTACTGGTCCAACTGGTTCTGGTAAGACTACAACTTTATATGCCATCCTTTATGTCGTCAATTCACGTGAAGTAAATATTTCAACGGTGGAAGACCCAGTCGAATATGATATGGAAGGGGTTAATCAGATTCAGGTCAATCGTACTACAGATTTGACCTTTGCCAATGGTTTACGATCACTCCTGCGACAAGATCCGGACATCATCATGGTTGGTGAAATTCGTGATGAAGAAACAGCCAATATCGCGATCAATGCAGCGATGACTGGCCATTTGGTTTTGTCTACTTTACATACCAATGATGCCGCAACAACTATCCCTCGTTTTATGGATATGGGTGCAGAACCATTTCTTGTATCTTCAACTATCAATGTTGTGATTGCGCAACGTTTGGTTCGTAAAAACTGTGTCAAATGTATGGCTAGTTACACGATCACTTATGAAGAATTGGTCAAATCATTGACTGCACCGATGATTGCTCAGACCTTGGGTAAAAAAAAGAGCTATCGTTTTTATCAGAGCAAGGGTTGTGCTGTTTGTCATCATTCTGGTTATCGTGGGCGAATGGGTATTTACGAAGTCTTAGAAGTAACGCCAGCGATCAAAGAGATGATCATGCAAAGGGCCAATGCTGATGAGATCAAAGTGCAGGCGATCAAAGAGGGGATGACTACTATCTTAGAAGATGGTATTCAGAAAGTAGCCAGTGGTCAGACCACGATCGAAGAAATCTTGCGTGTTTCGAAAGAATAGATCATTAAATTACAATGTACAAATTGTACAAATAACAAACAAATTACAAATTTCAATATTCAAATTGTTTAGTCTTTGTGATTTGGTGCTTGATTCTTGTTTGTATTTTGGTGCTTGATAATTGTTATTTATTAAACTGCAATGTTCATTTTCTTAATAGCTAATTAGGTATTTAGCTACTTAGCCTTTAATTTTTCACTTTTTACTCATAACTTATAATTTTTAACTTAATCCACCCCCATGCTATTTGATTATGTCGCTACATCAGCCGACGGTGCTGTTAAAAAAGGTGAGATCGAAGCTCCTGATAAAGGTGCGGCAATTTTATTATTGAAAAAACAAACACTGCAGATCGTCAAAGTAGAGCGTAAAACAAAGAAGGCAAAAAATGATATTGCGATTGGCGGCATAAAATTTGTTGATAAGGTCTTGTTGGCTAGGCATTTGGCAATTATGATCAAGGCAGGTGTCAATATGGCTGAAGCCTTGGAAATCTTAGTGGAGCAAGCTAGCAATCCAAAATTAAGAAAAATATTGACAGCAGTGTCGGCTAGAGTGGTAAATGGTCATACTCTATCTTCTTCCCTGGCCCTTTATCCTAAGGAGTTTTCTGAATTATTTATCAATATGATTGCGGTCGGCGAAACTAGTGGTACTTTAGCTGCCAATCTTGAGTATCTAGCTGGTGAGATGGAAAAAAGCTATGAATTAAAGAAAAAAATAAAATCAGCCTCAATTTATCCAATGATTGTCCTGATTGCTACTTTTGGGTTGGCTTTTATCTTGGTCTATTTTATTCTACCAAAGATGACAAAACTATTTGAAACCATGACTGTCGAGCTACCATTATCGACTAGAATTTTGATTGCTGTGGCTAAGGGTTTTGAAGAACATGGTTTATTAATCTTGGTTATACTAGTGGCTGTGGTGGTTGGTGGATTTTTTACTCTACGACAAAAGAAAGTAAAAAAATATACCCACAAATTTTTATTAAAATTACCAGTGATGGGTCATATTTCTAAACAACTAAATCTAGCCAATTTCAATCGAACATTGGGCATTCTATTAACTAGTGGTGTGCCAGCAGTTGAAGCTTTGAATATCACCGCTGGCGTATTAAACAATTATACTTATAAAGAAGAGGTTAGACTTTTGGCCAAAGCCGTGGAAAGAGGATTGTCTATTTCTGAAGCTTTGAGCACTCGTTCAACGAAAATCTTTCCACGCATGTCAACCAGACTTTTAGGGGTGGGCGAAAAGACTGGTGAACTAGATAGCTCCCTCAACTATTTAGGAGATTTTTATAGCCGAGAAGTTGATAATATTACTAAGAACTTATCAAATATTTTAGAACCAATGCTCTTGATCATTATTGGTCTGGCCGTTGGTTTTGTCGCTATTTCTATTATTCAGCCAGTTTATAAGATCTCTGGTGGTTTAAGAAAATAAAATGATTTTTTATCAAGCTAGAGGGTTCAATTTAGTACAAGTACTTTTGGTATTAGCAATCTTTATGATCATTGCTAGTTTTGCTATACCAAGTTTGTACCAATTGCAGACTGGTGTGCAGATTGATACTGTCGCTTCAGAAATGTCTCATAATTTACGGCGAGCGCAAATCAGAGCACTGAGTGGTTTTAATGATTCAAATTGGGGAGTCTATTGGCAAGAACGAAGCTATACTATTTTTGCTGGTGATTCTTTTGTTGCTAGAGATCAAGATTGGGATGAAGATTATTTAATAACTGGTTCAGTGTTGATCAGCAATGATTTGGGTGACGAGATTATTTTTACTAAACAAACAGGTGAGCCAGATACTGCCGGTAGTATAATTTTGACCAATCCCGCTAATGAAACATCCACTGTTTATATTAGTGAGTTGGGAGTGATTGATTTACAATAAATTTTTATGAAGCAACGAGAGAAAAATTTAGGATTTTCATTAATCGAAGCAATTGTTGCTTTGGGAGTTTTTTCTCTATTAGTAGCTAGTATTTCGGGCACCGCCGGATTGACCTTTCTTTCTGAGATTCAGGGTGGGGAAAGGACTGTGGCCCAAGCTTATGCTGTCGAAGGAATGGAGGCAATTCGTTCGATCAGAGAATTGGGTTGGTCAGAACTAACAATTGGTCAACACGGTTTATCCAAGGAGCAAGGCTATTGGGAATTATCTGGTAGTGAAGATATTTTAGGACAATTTACCAGGACAATTACCATTGCTGAGGTTTATCGTGATGTTGATCAAACTATTTTAGCTGAGGGTGGTAGTCTGGACCAACATACTAAACTTATCTCTGTTTTAATATCTTGGGAAATATCACCAGGTAATGATAATGAATTTTTATTAGAAAATTATTTGACCAATTGGGCTAGTCTTGATTGGTCACAAACAAATTGGTCTGGTGGTGCTGGTCAAGCTAGTTGGAGTATTGACAATCAATTTTGGACAGCTGATGAAAGTATTGATGTTAATACAGTTGGAGAATTATCACTGAATCAGGCGGGAACTAACCCCAGTCCTTATGCCTTATTAATGCATTTTGATGGCTCTCGCTATCAAAGCCAAGACAGTATTGATAATTATAGTTTTGAAAATTATCTAGGAATAGCCCCCAATATTGACTTTGATGATTGGACTGAATATCAGCTAGGTGCAGATTTTAGTGTGGAACCAGGCTATCAAGGTAGTTCCGCGGTGCGGATTGATTATCAGTGGCCTTTGGCTTTAGGGGGGGTCTATCAAGCAGCAATTCCGGTCGTTGGTGATACGACTTATCAGTTATCATTTTTTGTCAAAGGTAATGTAGCTTACAATGATTTAATTGTCCATGATGAGGATAATTATTATTTGCGTTCTAATGGTAGTTTTACTTGGTGGTTTACTGATATTGCGATTGATGTGTTTTATACAGAAAATGATTGGGCTCAATACACAATTTCTTTTACGACTCGTAGCAATGCTAGCTATCTCTATATTACTATTAATGGGTGGGCTATGGATTCTGGTCAATGGTTGGCACTAGACAATATAGTATTATCACAAGAGATCGTTTATGATGAAGGTTCTTATCAGAATCATGGTTTTAAAAAACCAAACGATGACGCGGGACCAGAATATGTTACTGGTCAGTTTGATCAAGCTTTGGACTTTGATGGTGCTGGTGGCAGTACCAGTGGTGATTATGTTTTGGTTCCAGCTGCAGATAGTTTAAATGTTACTGGTCCAATCACCTTGGAAGCTTGGATCAATCCAGACAGTCTGGGGAGTGGTATTGAAAGGCCAATTATTACTAAATGGAGTGATGCTGGTGGTGATTGGCGGTCTTATTCTTTATCTGTTTTAGCCAATGGTAAATTGCGCTTTAGTTTGAGTAGTGATGGTGAAAGTGGCAATGGTCACACTTATTCTCTTGATAGTAGTGAGCAAATAGAAACAGGTGAATGGCAACACGTAGTTGGAGTTTACGACAATACTGAAATGCGAGTTTATATCAATGGTGAGCCAGAAGGTTCTCAAGCTTATGATCAGGGCATCTTTGATAGTGGTACCAATGCTGATGTGTTAATTGGCTCAACTTATAATAATTTGTACAATGACAATCGTTTCAATGGTCAGATTGACGAAGTTTCCATTGAACTAATTGCTTTGACAGACACTCAGGTTGAAGATCATTATAGCAACTCACCTCTGACCCCAGAAGATGTGATAGTTTGGTTTGCGCCAACACCAATTGGAGTTTTCATGGCTGATAAGAAGGTTGCTGGTATGCACGTCAATAGTAGCTATCTCTATATTGCTTTACTGGACAAAAAAAGAGTAGAGATTTTTGATCTTAGTTCAAATCCTGAAAACCCACCATCTTTGGGCGTTTTTAATACGATCAATAAATCAGAAGATGTTTTTACTTATGGTAATTATTTTTATGTGATGACTGATATTGCTTCACCAGGTATTGAGATTTATTATTATGATAGCAATCCGATAGAGGCAATATCAATTGGAACAATCAACCTTAATGATCAACCCGCTGGTATTTGGATTGATGGTGATATCTTATATGTAGCTCTCAATGATGACAGCGTTCAAGTCTTTGATTTAAATCCTGATCCAGCAGTGCCTATTTCTTTAGGCGATTTTGCTACTACCAATACCGCTACTGATATTTCTATTTATGGCGATTATGCCTATGTTTCACTTGATGATGATGTTGAAGCTTTACAAACCTTTGATATTTCTATTGATCCAGCCAATCCTACTTCTACCAGTATTGCCAGCGCGATTGAAGAAGTAAATGGTGTGACAGCGATGGAAGATTATCTATTCTTGATTACCAAGGGTACTAGTCGGAAGGTCTTGGTTTATAATATTGGCGATGAACCAGCAATACCAGTAGCTCTTGGCGATCTTACTATTTTTGATAATGGTTGGGATATCGCGGTGCGTGGTAGCTATATTTATGTGGGTTTGGGTGGCAGTACCAAGGGTGTCCAAGTATTTGATATGACTTTTATGCTCGCTGGCGGTAGTGGTGATACCAATTTTGAAGTTTACGGCACTCTAGAATCCTCAGCTTTTGATACTGGCAATGCTAGTGGTTTTAACTTTATTTCCTGGTCAGAAACATTGCCAGCACCAGAAGATAATATCAAGGTGCAAATCAAAACAGCGCCAACAGAAGCTGGTTTATCAGCTTCTTCCTGGGTTGGTTTAAGTGGTATCAATACTTACTATGAAGTAGGTAATGAAACAATTATTTATCCGAGCAATGGTCACAATGAAGATCGCTGGATCAAATATCTCGTTAGTTTATATGGTTCTGGAGACACCAGTCCGATTTTACACGATTTTAAAATAAATTATACACCCTAAAGAATGAAGATTAATAAATTACAAAATTCTCAAGGATTTACCTTGCTAGAAGTCATCATCTATATGGCGATTGTTTCTGCTATTTTGACTGTGGCAATCTTTTTTGCTTGGTCGATTATTGGTAATCAATCTAAGAGTATGGTGGTGACTGAAGTCAATCAGAATAGTAGATTTATTTTAGAAAGAGTGGGTCGTGACTTAAGGCAAGCGAGTAGTATTGCTAGTCTGGCTAGTGAACAGCTAGTACTCAATATCCTTGGTGGAGATCAATTAACTTTTGTTTTTGATGATATTAATCAGCAATTGACTAGACAATTAAACGAAGATACAGCAACTATTTTAAATAGCTCCTTGGTGGATGTTAGTGGTGCTTGGCAGAATTTGTCAGCCAATGATTCTGCTACTATTGGTCTGGATTTGACAGTTGCTTTCAAGACTAATAGCAATCACACAGACTGGCAAGCCAGCACCAGCACCTCATCAAGTTATGAATTACGAGTAAAATAATGAAACTACAAAAAGATCAACAAGGTTTAATTGCACTAATATCTATTTTGGTTATTAGTTCTGTCGTGTTGTTAATCACAATCACGATGAGTTGGCAGTCAACTTCTGAATTACAAATGTCTTGGTGGACCAATCAATCTGAACAGGCTTATAGTTTGGCTGATAGTTGCTTGGAAGAAGGTTTGAATAAGTTGCGACTGAATTGGCAGAATTACAATGGCAATTTAGAGATTGATAGTAATTCGTGTATAATAGAAATAGAGACAACAGTTAATCTAGCTACTGTTGCTGTGATGGCCACTGTTGATCAAATCAATCGATCGATCATAGCCACCATTGATCAAAATTTTCAATTTACAAACTGGCAAGAAAACTAATGTCAAAATTAAACAATTTTTTCGCTCTTGATATCAGTGATAATTCACTTGAAGTTTTGGGTTCTCAGAAAAATTTTTGGGGTCAAACGGTGATCAAAAATGTCAATCGTTTACCGCTAGAAAAGGGTTTGATTGTTGATGGTCAAATCAAAAATGCGAATGCTTTGATCAAGACGCTGAAAAAATTATTGGCCACAGCTAAGCCAACAAAAATAACTAGTAAGCACTGCTTGCTATCAATCCCGGAAAATAAGGTATTCACTCACATTTTTAAGGTTCCTAGTGCTCTGAAGGGCGATGAAATTGAGGAGTTTTTACTCAATCAAGCTGAAGGCATCATTCCTTTCAATCGGGAGACGGTTTATGCTGATTATGCTGAAATGGAGACCGATAATAAAGAAAAAAAGATTTTATATGTTGCTGCGCCAAAAAAATTGATTGATGATATCATTGCTATTTTAAAACAACTCAATATTACAGTCTTATTCATTGAGTTAGAGTCATTGTGTACATCGCGAGCTTTAATAGATAAAAAAACTGGCAAGAAAGCAACGATGATTATTGATATTGGTGGTAATTTTTCTAATATTGGCATTTTTGATAAGGGCGGTGTGAAATTAACGGTTAGTTTGCCAGTTGCCGGCAATCATATTACGCAGCAGATCAAAGCCAAAAACAAACTAACGCTTGAAAAGGCAGAAGAAATTAAAGTGAGTAAAGGTTTGAAATCACCCAATAAGAAGGTTTTAGAAGCTATTCATAGTAGTCTTGATAAAATTATTAGCGAAGCTACTCGTTCGATAGAGTATTATCAGCAAAAAACTGGTCAGGTAGTTGATCAATTATTAATCATTGGTGGTACAGCGCACCTTCCTGGTTTAAAAGATTATTTTACTCGGCAGATGGGAATGGAGATCATCATGGGCAATCCCTGGAATGTGATCAAAAAGGTGCCTAGTGTCAGTAAATATTTTCGTAAAGAGGACGCTTATCTATTTACCACAGTGATGGGTTTGATCGTCCGTGGTTTTGCTAAGAATTATAAGCAAGGTATCAATCTATTACCCAATGGTCGTCAACAAAAAAAGGGATTTACTCTAGGGGAGGGGATCAAGAAAAGTTGGTGGAAAATTTTGGTTTTGATTTTAATAATTTGTGCTTTTACTGGGATTATTGTTTTTCGGGATAGTTTAAGAATGTCCAGAAAAGACAAAATAAGTAATACTGAGCAGGCAATTCAGTATCAAGTTGATTTCTCAGTTGATTATGGTAGCGAAGCAATGACTAGCATTGATATTCCACGTTTGCGGGGAGAGCTTATAGTCAATTATGGTACAGCAGAAGTAGTCTTAGTTAATATTTCAGTGGCAGATTTTCCCAGTCTGGCTGGTGATTATCTAGATTTACACAATGACACTAGTCAGTCTATTACCCTAAGAAAAGCATCACGTTTGGAGTTTAATGACCAAGTTTATTCATTGGCGGAGATTGTCACCTTACCAGCACAAGCAGTGAAAACTGTCCAGGTTGTTAGTGAAGATAATACAGAAGTTGTTTTAGAACCAGGTAATTATAGTTTTGTTAGTTTAACGGCGGATCAACAACAAACAATTTATGGTATCAAAAATTATGAGTTGGCAACGCTTAGTCCAGAACAAGCCGCCAAGTTTGATATTGTTGAATTATCAACAGCTCAGGAGAATCTAAAGAAAATAGCAGCTGAAACCGCGACTTCATTTATTGATGATCGTTATATTATTAGTGAGCCAATTGATATTAAAGTGGTGAATGTGAGCTATCTGAGGCAAGGTGATCAATTAGCATTACGCGGAAATTTTGAATATACTTGGGTCAAAATCACAGAAGATGATTTATATTCGCTAATATTAGCCAATTATCCTGATAAGAATTTGGCTTTCGCTGAATTGGATCAAGCCCTATTAGAATTGAAGCCACTGAATATTAATGGCGCATCACAAACAATGACAGTTTCTTCGCTGTGGACAATTCAGTAGAATAAAATTGTCAGAATGTGCAAAAAGTGATATACTATAAGCAGTTTATTAAGCATATTTATATAATAAATTAAATTAAATTGCCCCCACATAATTTTTTACGCGAGGGTAATGTAAGAAAGGGTAACAACAATGCGTAAAGGTTTTACCTTAATCGAGTTGTTAATTGTTATCGGCATTATTGCCATCTTAGCAGCTTTAACATTCGTCGCTGTAGATCCTGCTACTCGTTTCGCAGAAGCAAGAAATGCAGAACGTTGGTCAGCTGCTAATTCAGTATTGAATGCTGTGCTTAAGTATCAAGTTGATAATGATGGCACTATGCCATCAGGTCTTGATGCTGTAGCTGGTAGTTCACAGGTATTAGGTACAGCTGCCACAGGTTGTGATTCAACTTGTACAGCAGACACTACAGTTGCTACTTGCGTTGATCTAAGTACTGATCTAGTATCAAAGTATTTAGCATCAATACCACAAGATCCAAGTACAGGAGCAGCTACTAATACAGATTATTACATCAATGTTGACGCTAATGGTCGTCTAGCTGTTGGTGCATGTGATCCAGAATTATCTGAAACCATTACAGTTTCTCGATAATAATTTTCTCCTTAGAACCCCTCTTCTGTACAGGAGAGGGGTTTTTTGTTATAATTTAATCAAACAAAAGCAAAATGAAGTGTAAAATACTATGCATTGGTGGTATTAGCCAGGATGTAATTTTTAATACCTCTGATGCCAACATTATCAGCAAAAAAAAGGACAACCGTGCTCAGCAGTATATAGCATTTAATTTTGGCTCAAAAAATTCATCTCCTAGTGTGATGCGAACTTATGGTGGTGGTGCTTTAAATAGTGCTGCTTCTTTTATTTCTTTAGGAATCAAAGCTGTGCCAATGTCTGTTATTGGCGACGATTTTATTGGTCAGGAAATTTTTTTATACTTAAAACGAAAGAAGATTAATAAAAAGTTGATCAAAGTATTACCTCAAGAGCAAACAGCATTTTCTTTTATTATTAATTTACCACAAGCCAATGAGCACGTTTTATTTTTTAGTAATGAAGTTTTAAGTAAATTTAGAGTGACTGAAAGTGATTTACGACCAGTATTGACCAATTGGATTTATCTTAGTTCCTTGCGTAGTATTTCTGCACCCTATAGTATTGCTCGTATTTTTGACTATGCGAAAGAGAAAGCAGCCAAAATATTTTGGAATCCCGGACAACAGCAGATCAGAACTTTTGAACAATATCACAAATATTTACCACAGGTTGATTTTTTCAGCATCAACAAAGCCGAGGCATTAGCGCTTGCTAAAGAACTGAAAGTAAAAGGCAAAAGTGAGTCACAAATTGCGCAGGGTTTGATCAAATTGGGCGCTCAGGCAGTATTGATAACAGATGGTAGTAAAGGGGTCAATTATTATGATCAAAAAACGCACTATCAACAAGTAGCCAAGACAGTTAAAGTAGTCAATACTACTGGTGCTGGCGATGCTTTTAATGCTGGTTTTTTAGCTGGTTTCCTGCATTATGATCAAGATATTCAAAGATCTCTTGAATTAGGAATCAAAAATTCAGCAGCAATCATCCAGACTATGGGAGCTCATCAAGGGTCATTAACGATCAAAAATTTATACTGATGAATTTAGATAATTTTTTCCAACCAAAGTCTATTGCTTTAATTGGTGCTTCTCGAGACACTACTTCTTTAGGTTTTAATCTTCTCAATAATTTATTGAAATATGGCTATGCTGGTAAATTGTATCCGGTTAATCCTAAAGCCAAGACCATTCTCAATCTTATTTGCTTTTCAGCAGTCAAAGAGATCAAAGGAATTATTGATTTGGCGATTATCATGGTGCCAGCAGCAATAGTTAAAAATGTGTTGATTGAATGTGGCCAAAAAAAGATCAAGGCAGCGATTATCATTTCGTCTGGCTTCAAAGAAATGGATGCTACCGGAGCAGAGTTGGAAAAAGAATTGGTGATGATAGCAGCAAATTATCATATGCGTTTGCTCGGACCAAATTGTTTAGGTTTGATCAACCCACATCTAAATTTAAACGCATCATTTGCCGAGGGTTTACCAGAACGGGGGAATATTTCATTGATTTCACAATCTGGTGCGATGGCTGTGGCTATTTTGGACTGGGCTTACCAAACAAAATTGGGTTTTAGTAAAATTGTCAGTATTGGAAATAAAGCAGACTTGTCAGAGATAGAATTGCTAGAATATTTAGCTCAGGATAAGTCAACTGAGGTTATTTTATTATATTTAGAAAGTATCAAAGATGGTCGTCGTTTTATGGAAATAGCTAGTGAGATCAGTTTGCGAAAACCAATCATTGCTTTGAAAGCTGGTAATAGTGCTGCAAGTCAGCAAGCGATTTTGTCACATACTGGCTCTTTGGCTGGTTCACTGCAGACAGTTGAGACAGCTTTTAAACAATGTGGCATCATCAAAGCCAATTCCATTGAAGATTTATTTGATTATGCCAAGGGTTTTAGTTTGGCCCCACCATTAAAGAATAATAGAGTAGCGGTGATCACCAATGCTGGTGGCTTGGGTATCGTCACTACTGATGCTTTGACTGAGACTACATTGCAATTGGCAACATTATCGACTAGCACAAAAAGCAAGTTAAAAGAAAAATTACCAGCATCTAGTAGTGTCAACAATCCAGTTGATTTGGTTGGTGATGCTTTAACTGATCGCTATGATTGGGCTTTACAGCAGGTCTTAGCTGACAAGGGCGTTGATGGTGTGATGGTCATTTTGACATCTCAGACGATGACGCAGGAGGATCAGACAGCAGAGTTGATCGTAAAATATGTTAAGCAAACAAAAAAGCCAATTTTTACTTGTTTTATGGGTGGTCAAGATATAAATTCTGGGCGTATTATTTTGTATCAAAATAATGTACCAAATTTTGAATTCGTTACTAGAATGGTTAAGACTGTGGAGCAGATGTATTTATACCAAAGCCAAAAAATAACAGTAAAGTTTGCCAACATTAAGTATCGTGAAAAGCAAATTGTTCATGATCAGCAACAATTACCAACTATCGAGTGCGAGAAATTATTAATTAAGCACAAATTACCAGTCTTAAAAAGTGAGTTAATAACCGATCTTGGTGATTTGGTAAAAATAAAACAATGGCCAATTGTGATGAAGATTGCTTCAACTGACATTATTCATAAAAAAGCTAGCAATGCTGTCGAGCTTAATATCAATACAATTGAAGCTGCACGGATGTCTTATCAAAGTATCATTCATAATGTTCAGAAAATTAACCCTAATGCCGACATTGATGGTGTACTATATCAACCCATGATGGCGTTGGGTCAAGAGATCATCATTGGCATGAAAAGAGATGCAAGTTTTGGACCGGTGATGATGTTCGGGATGGGTGGTTCATTAGTAGAAATCTTTAAGGATCTTAGTTTTGCGATAGCTCCAGTGTCCAAAGAACAGGCTATGAAGATGATCACTAGGATTAGGAGTTTTGAGTTAATCAAAGATTATGATTTGTCTGCTTTAGCTGATATAATAGTAAGACTGGCTAACTTTTCATTAAGCTATAATCAGATCAGCTCGATTGATTTGAATCCAGTAATGCTTTATCAAAAAGGAGCTAAAATAGTAGATGTCAGAATAATGTTATGATCAAAAAAGTAATTATATTAAGTTTTGTTTTGCTCTTTGGTTGCTGGGTCAATAATACTCAAGCAGCGACTTATGATTTGAAACTAGAGAGTGGTGATATCAGTTTTTCCGAAAGCGTCTTGATTGCTGGTAGTACAGTCAGAGTTTATGCTCGTATTTATAATACTGGCACTGAAGATATCGCTGGTTATGTCACTTTTTATCGTGGTGCTGCCATCGTTGATGATTCACAAACTGTTTCAGTCAGGCCAGGCAATTTTGCAGATGCCTGGGTTGATTTCCAAGTGCCAAATACAGCTTTTAATGTTTTAGCCAGAATTCAAGGCACACAACCAGCTGATCAAAATACCAGTAATAATGAAGCTTTAACTGGTTTGGTCACTCCAGATTTTGATACTGATGGTGATGGTATTGCCAATTCGATTGATCCAGATGACGATAATGATAGTTTGACTGATTTGCAAGAACAACAATTGGGAACCAATCCTCTGGATACAGATTCTGACAATGATGGTGCTAGTGATTCGCAAGATGCTTTCCCTTTAAATAGCAATGAACAATTGGATACAGACAATGATACTATTGGTAATAATGCTGATCCAGATGACGATAATGATGGCTTAGTTGATACAGAGGAAATATCTTTAGGAACCAATCCTTTGCTTGCTGACTCTGATGGGGATGGCGTTAATGACAAAAATGATTTTTATCCTCTGGATGGTAATCGTTCGGTTGAAGTAAGAGACATTTTTGAGCCAACACCAGAACTGAATAATAACGATGATAGTGAATTGCCTAGCGATACAGATGTTTTGCAAGATTTACAGAATATTTTGGATCAGACACAGGCATTGGATGATCAAGATGAGCCATTGCAAATTGACGCTATTATCAATTCGAATTTTAATCAATCCAAGGATGATAGTCAGCAAGGTTTTTGGCAAGCAATCTCGCAATGGTGGCTCTGGTTGATCGTCAGCATTGTGATGGTTATCGCTATTGCAGCTTATTATTTATATTTTCATTGGTTGGATAAAAAATATTTAGTAGCAAGGCCAGTGCAAGAAAAATTGGTTGTGGAAAAAGCCTTACCTGCAAAAACGATTAAACTGCAGCCAACCGTAACGCCACTTGATTTAAGACAGGGTCGTAGTAATAAGCGTTCACATAAAATGGATTTATAAAATGAAGAAACTATTAACTGGTAATGAAGTGATCGTCCAAGCAGCTCTAGCTTCTGGTGCTTTGGGTTATGCTGGTTATCCGATCACGCCGGCGACTGAGATCATGACTGAGTGGGATAAAGCCTTTGTTAAAGATAAGAATTTACGTTTTTTACAAACCGAAGATGAGATGTCTGCTGGCTTTGTCACTATTGGGATGATTATGGGTGGAATTAAGGCTTTTACAGCTACAGCCGGTCCTGGTAATACTTTAATGCAAGATCCTTTGACCATGGCTGAGAATATGCGTATTCCAATGGTAGTGATTATTGCTCAACGTGGTGGTCCTTCTACTGGATCTGTGATCTATTCACAGCAAGAAGTAATACTTTCTGGTTGGGGTGGAAATTCAGAGGGATACCGAGTTGTTTATTCACCTTCAAACATACAGGAGCTTTATGACTATACTATTAAGGCTTTTAATACAGCTTGGACCCATATGTTTCCAACTATTGTTCTGACCGATGGCTATGTTGTAAAAACTAGACAGTCAGTAGATATTTATCAGCCAAAAAAGCTAGTTAAGTCTCATCCTTTAGTAGTAAAAAGTTATGAGCGGAATGCAGATAAAGAATTGGATTACCAGAATCTTTCTAATACTTTTGTGACAGAGGAGCAAAGTTATGAGGTTAATATGGATTTAATGAATGCTTTTAAGAAGATGACACCAAAGGTTGTAGAATCTGAAGTGTATCAGAAGGGAAACTACAAAACTTTAATAATTGTGCATGGTCTTGTAGCAGGGGCAGCCAAAGAAGCTGTAGATATGAAGGGTAAAGAAAAGAAATTTGGACTATTTAGGCCAATTACTTTAAACCCGTTCCCAATTAATGAATTAAAGAAGGCAGCTAGGGGAGTGAAACAGATTATTGTCGCAGAATCAGCTCATAACCAACTACAAAAGCTAGTTAAAGAAGCTTTGTATGGTGAGCATATTAATATTAAACAATATGGCCGACCAGGCCTTGGTATTACACCAGAAGAATTAATTAAATTAGTTAAATAATATGAAAAAAACAAAAGGTTTTACACTATTAGAATTGCTAGTTGTTATAGCTATTATTGGCTTGATCTCAACTTTTGCTGCTGTTCAGTTGAATTCGGGTAGAGAAAAAGCTAGAGATGCTAAGAGAATAGCGGATGTTAAGGCTGTGCAAACAGCGATGGAGTTTATTTATGATGATAATGGTGATTATGATTTAGCAGCATGTACTGATACGGATGATCCTATCGGAATACATACCTGTACTAGTTCTGGTCTGGAAACATATATTCCTCGGGTAGCTGATTTGCAAGATCCCAGTGCAACAACCCTTGCAGGGTGTATTGATGCTGCTGCTGCTGTCTGCCAGATGAGTTTTGCTACCCGACCTACTGGTAGTGCTCAAGCTTACACAATCCATTTTTATTTAGAACAAGCAAATGCAGCTCTGGGGACAACAGCGGCGGCTGATTGTACTGCCACTGAAAACGGTATTGACTGTTCCTAATTAATAATTTATTTAGTGTCAGAATATGAGAAGAGCTGGATTTACATTACTGGAATTACTTGTAGTTATTGCGATCATTGGTTTACTTTCTACTTTTGCTGTTGTTAGTTTAAATTCTGGAAGAGCCAAGGCAAGGGATGCGAGAAGAGCTTCAGATATTCGTCAAATAATGACAGCTTTAGAGTTTTATTTTGATGATGTTGGTGAATATCCGGAAACTATTGCCACAAGAATAATTTTAATCGGCAGTTCGGCAGCAGATGTGTTGTGTTATGATCAAGGAGATAGTATACCAACGATTGGCTTTTATTCTAGTGAAGCACCGTGTGAAATAGTCTATATGGCTGAAGTGCCGACGGATCCACAAAATTCTAGTCCTTATCGTTATACATATTTGAATAATACAGGCGCTACCGATTCCTATACAATTACTTTTGAATTAGAAAATCCTAATACAGCCTGGGGGGCAGATACAGATTGTCAAGCCAGTCCAGGAATAGTAGTTTGTGATTAATTTTTTAAAAATTTAATGTCAGATTTAACAGTTCCAAAGTGTTGGAAGTTATCTTCCAAGCCACATAACTTTTGTCCAGGCTGTGGATACCCAATAATGTATAAAGCATTGGGTGAAAACATAGATGAGATGAAATTACAGAACAAGACCTTTATTGGTTTAGATATTGGTTGTGCTTTACTTTCCTGGGATTTTTTTAATGTCGATACGATGCAGACACATCATGGCCGAACCATCCCAGTTGTGGTTGGTTTTAAAAAAGTTCAACCAGATTCTGTCGGCATTGCAATTGTTGGCGATGGTGGTGGCTACGCAATTGGAGCACAGCACCTGATCAATGCTCGGATGCGTAATGAACCAATGACAGTAATAGTAGTCAACAATGCTGTCTATGGCATGACTGGTGGACAAGAAGCACCAACATCCTTACCTGGTCAGATAACATCTACTTCAGTGACTGGAGCAGATCAACATATTATTCAAGGATCAAGGATGTTAACTGAAATGCTCGATGATGAGGTGTATATAGCTCGTGGCTCGGTAGACAATCTAATTCAACTAAAGACATTTATTAAAAGAGCTCTAGAGTGGCAAATCAATAAGAAAGGTTTTTCTCTGGTTGAAGTATTGTCTTTTTGTCCAACCAATTGGCATACTGACGCCAAACAAACTAGAGCCTTTTTAAATACCATGAAGCAGCGTTATCCAGTAGGCGAATTTAAATTAAAAAAGAATAAAGAGTAAATGATAAAGCGTTTAGAAAAAAAATTGAATATTTGTATTGCTGGCGAAGGTGGTCAAGGAGTGCAAACTATTGCCAAGGTGATTGTTAACACAGCTTTTCAGCAAAATTTGGAAGCAACTTATGTCCCCAATTATGGCGTTGAACAAAGAGGTGGAGTTTCGATTGCTTTTGTTCGTTTAGCTGACCAGCACATTTCTTATCCCAAGTTTGAGACAGCAGATGTGGCCATTCTTTTATCAGATCGATCTTATGAGCGGATCAAACAGCATATTGGTCAGCAGACCAAGGTTATTTATAATAAAGATTTTATTACCAGGAGATTGCCGTTTAAATTCAAGGGTTATCGTTTTGATCAACTCGCTAATGATTTGGGCGAGCATCGTGTTTTTAATATGTTGATTCTAGGAAAACTAGTAAAGATGATCAATATTTTTGAGCTAGAGGATATCATCAATACTACCCATCAGAAGTTTGCCAGTAAATATGAGAAGAATCAGAAATTGAAAGAATTCAATGCTCAGGCAATAGAAATGGGTTATCAATTGAAATGATGGAAAAAAAAGATTTTAAAACATATCGTCAGGAAACCAAGGAGATGATTTATGACAATCATCTAGCTTTGTGTAAGGGTTGTGGTCTTTGTATCGAGTATTGTCCTGTGAAGTGTATCAAATTTCACGAAACAAATCGGGGACATTTTGGCAGTCCAGCTATTAACGCTGATCTTGATATTTGTACAAAATGTCGGATGTGCGAGCGGATTTGCCCTGATGGGGCAATTCATATTAAAATAAAGGAACTAAAGGAGAAGAAATAGTCTTTTCAGTTTTTTTTGATATTATGATAAAATAAGGTATTATGGTTAAATTGTTAAATGGTTGTTGAGAGTGAAATTAACAATTTAACAATATGACAATTTATCAATTTAATTAGTAGTTGGGTCGCCAACTTTTTATTTTCAATAAACCTTATGAAGTGGGTTTTGAGAGAACAGCTGAATAAAAAACAAATCGATCATTTTCCAGAGATTAATCCAATTGTTGTGCAATTATTGCATAATCGTGGTTTAGACACACAACTCGAGATTGACCAATTTTTGACTCCTGATTATTCTCAGGATATTCATGATCCATATTTATTCAATCAGATGCAGGCCGCAGTTGATCGTATTTTTTTGGCCAAGAAAAATAAGGAAAAAGTTTGTGTTTTTGGTGATTATGATGTGGATGGCGTCACAGGTTCGGCAATTATTAGCACTTTCTTGGCAGAACAGGGTTTCAATTATACTTGTTATATTCCACATCGAGATCGCGAAGGCTATGGTCTAAATGAACAAGCAGTTGATAAAATTGCGCAAACTGGCGCCAGTTTGATTATCACAGTTGATTGCGGTATTAGTAATGGTGCGGAAATCAAAATTGCCAAAGATAAACACAAGATTGATACGATCATTGTTGATCATCATGACTTGTCTAAGAAACAACCACCAGCTGTCGCAATTGTGCACGCTCGTCTGCCCCATGAAAATTTTCCTTACAAGACGTTGTCTGGTGGGGGCACTGCTTTTAAATTGGTGCAGGGTTTGCTGAGAGATAAATCATTGAAATATGATCAGGCCATGATAGAGAGTAAAGAAAAGTGGTTACTCGATTTAGTAGCTTTGAGCACGATTGGCGATATGATGCCGCTTTTGGGAGAAAATAGAACTTTGGTAAAATATGGTTTGATTGTCTTGGGTAAGACACGTCGCTTGGGTTTGCAAAAATTAATGGAAGGTGCTGGTGTTGATCTTAATCAAATGAATACTCAGAAAGTTGGTTGGCACATCAATCCACGAATCAATGCAGCGGGGCGATTGCAGCATGCCAATCTGGCTTATCAGTTGATCATGACTGATAATATTGAACAGGCGATCATGATGTCTAGCGAATTGAATAAGAGTAATCAGGAAAGACAAAAGCTGACCGAACAATATGTCAAAGAGGCTGACGAGCAAGTACAAAAACAATTAGCTGGCAAAAATCAAGCTTTGATTGCTTATAATGATGATTGGGCGCCTGGTGTTTTGGGATTGGTAGCTGGTCGCTTGTCTAGTCGTTATTATCGACCAGTTTATGCTCTGACCAAATTGGATAATAAATATGTAGCTTCTGGTCGCAGTATCGCTGAATATAATATTACAGAATCATTAGAAGATAATAAAGAATTATTTATTAAGTATGGCGGTCACCCAGTAGCTTGTGGGTTTAGTATTGAAGAAGATAAATTGTCGCTATTTATTGAGCAATTGACCAAGTATAGCCAGAATAGATTGGCAAAGATGAAACTAGAACCACAAATCTGGATTGATAGCGAGATCAAACTAATCGATTGTAATTGGGATTTGTTTAAGTTTTTGAAAGATTTTGAGCCATATGGTGGTAGTAATGAAGAGCCATTATTTTTGATCAGAGATTTGGCTGTTACTGATTGGCAGACTGTGGGTAAAGATAGTAAACACCTCAGGCTTTATGTGAAGCAGGGTGAAGTGATCAAGAAAGCAATTGCTTTTGGTTTAGGAGAGTGGGCGAAAGATCTTAAGATAGATTCAAGAGTAGATATTATTTGTAAGATTGGAGTCAATGAGTGGAATGGTAACCGTGAATTGCAAATTACTATTGAAGATTTAAAATTAACTCCAGTTGCTGGACAGCAGGCTAGCATAGCGGGTAAGGATTAATAGTATGGAACAGAAATTAAAACTTTATACAGATGGTGGCGCACGTGGCAATCCTGGACCAGCAGCGGCTGGTATTGTCATTATGAATCTACAAAATACAGTGATCGAATCATTTGGTCAATGCTTAGGCACCACAACAAATAATCAAGCAGAGTATCAAGGTTTGATTTTGGGTTTGAAAAGAGTGACTGAGCTAGGCGCAACAGAAGTAGAAGTTTATATGGATAGTGAGTTGATCATTGAACAGATGAAGAGAAATTATAAAGTGAAAAATGCAGAATTAGCAACACTCTTTGTTAAAGCTTGGAATCTTAGCTTAGCTTTTAAGAAAATATCATGGCGCCATGTTAGTCGGGGTGATAATAAATTGGCTGACGCAGAGGTCAACAAGGCTTTAGACGAGAATCTATAATGGTCTAGTGGGGCAGTCGATTAACGCTTCATATTTTTAAGCTTTTATGTTATATTAATAACTGATATGGAGATAAAAAACGATCAAAAGTGGCCGATAATTGGTCATCACAATATTGTCAGTTATTTGCAGAACTCCGTGGCCAAAAAGCAGTTTGTCCACGCCTATCTTTTTAGTGGTGCAGAGTCAATTGGTAAGAGCACTGTTGCTGATCATTTTATTCGTTCTTTGCTTTGCCTAGATAAACAGAGTGGTCAGGTTGATTGTCAGTGTCAGTCTTGTCAGCAGTACCAACGGCACCTCCATTCTGATTGCTTTACTTTATCTCTGGCCGAAGATAAGAAAAATATTCCGATTGAACAGATCAGAGAATGGCAGTCAGCACTTAGTCGCAAATCTTTCTTGAGTCAATATCGGGTTGGCTTGGTCAATGGTGTTGAGCATTTGTCTTTGGGTGCGGCCAATGCCTTATTAAAAACCATTGAAGAACCAAGTGCCAATACCATAATTATTTTATTAACGCACGATAGCAATTTATTATTGCCTACTATTATTTCACGTAGTCAGGTGATTCACTTTAAAAAAGTGATTGACCGTGAGATCTTCCTTGGTTTGTTGGATCAGGGTATTGAGCGACAAACAGCCAGTCTGATCACTCAACTAGCTCAAGGCTTGCCAGGTAAAGCTTTGGCCTTATCCCAGTCAGCAGATTTGCTGAGTCAAGAAAAAGAGAATATTGTTGAGATTCTCAATTTGTGGCAGCAAAAGCTAGATCAGAAATGGGTTTTTTTGGATAATTATTTGAAAAATTACGAGGGCATAGCTAAAAGCAAACAAGCTCAATTATTATTGGATCGGATGTTACTGATTTATCGTGAGTTGTATTTGATTAAAAATAATAATGTTGATAGCCAGTTTTTATCAAACTGGCAAGAAGAGCTAGCTAAAATCGCTCAGCAGTATGAATGGCAGAAGTTATTATCAATTGGTGACAAAATATTTTATATAAAGAGTAAGTGGTTGTATAACCCAAATCCAAGACTGATGCTCGAGGATTTATTATTAAACATTTAAGTTATGAAGTTTATCAAATTAGTATCATTATTAATAATCATTACCATCGCTGTCAGTGGTTGTATTATCAAAGTAACTGACAATCCGCTTAATAGTGATGGCGGTATTTATATTACTCAGGACGCTGGTACCACTTGGGGTAATATTTCAAATTTGCTAAATGTCAGTGGTAGTGGATCATTTAAGAATGCTAGTGTCACCGTCTTAGAGGTTGATCAGGGCGAACCATTTGCGATGTATGCTGGTACACTGGAACATGGTTTATTGTATTCCATTGATAAAGGTTTGACTTGGCAGGCAACTTTGACTGGCGTTGGTCGGATCAATGATGTCCAAATTAGTCGTCAAAATCAATGCTTATTGTATGTTGCCGTTAATAATTTTGTCTACCGTTCTCGTGATTGTGCTCGTAACTGGGAGATTATGTTGAGAGAAGCAGCGCAAGGGGCAATAGTCACATCTGTTGGTATTGACCCAGTTGATGAGGCACGAGTTTATGCTGTGACCAATAAAGGAGCCTTTCATCAATCATCTGATTATGGTGTTTCTTGGCAAACTAGAGACTTTCTGGATGTTTACTTGAAAGATATCATTATTAACCCAGATAATGGCAATGTGATTTATTTAGCAACAAGAGATAAGGGTATTTATCGATCTTTAGACAGAGCCCTCAATTGGACTCTTTTGTATAGTGATTATACTGCTCAATTCAATGAGTTTGGCACCCACCATCAATTGATTCTTGACCCTCACAATACTGATCGTCTTTACTATGTCAATGATTATGGTATTTTGGTTAGTGAAAACAAGGGGAGTGATTGGACAGCTTTATCATTGTTGACCCCAGCAAATTCAATTTACATTTATAATTTAGCAATCTCTCAACAAGATCCAGACAAATTGTATTATTCTACGGCTTCAACTTTTTACTACTCAGTAGACAGTGGTCTGAATTGGTTGACGAAGAAAATCCCAACCAGCAAAGTCTTTTTGAGATTATTAGCTAGTCCAGATAAAGACGGTACTATTTATGCTGGTACTTGGACATTACAATAATTATTAATTTATTATATGGAAGATCAAACACATATTAGTGATTTTAAAGAGTCTTTACAAAAAGCTCTTGACTATTTCACTGCTGAAATTAAAAACATCAAAACTGGTCGAGCTACACCTTCATTGGTTGAGAATATTGAGATTGAAGTTTATGGCTCTAGAATGCCTTTGGTTCAATTAGCTTCTATTACTTCTCCCGAGCCAAGTCTCTTAGTGATCAAGCCTTGGGATCAAAGCAATGCCAAGGACGTCAACAAAGCTTTACAAAGTGGCGATTTGGGTGCAACTTGCAGTATGGACGGTGATTTAATTAGGGTGAAGTTTGCCCCACCAACAGAAGAAAGACGATTGGAGTTAGTCAAGAAAGTTAAAGAAAAGGCTGAGGCGACACGAGTCAAAGTACGTTTAGCGAGAGATAAGGTCAGAGAAGCTGCTGCCGGGGCCGCACAAGACAAGGCTATTTCAGAGGATGAGAAGTTTAGTCAATGGGAAGATGTCGACAAGAAGACTAAAGCAGCTAATGAAACAATCAAAGAATTAGCTGATCAAAAAGAAAAAGAAGTAATGACTTTATAATATGTTTTTAACTATCATCACCTTTATCATCATTTTAACGATTATTGTCTTTGCTCATGAGCTGGGACATTTTTGGACGGCCCGAAAGCTGGGTGTCACTGTCGAAGAGTTTGGTTTTGGTTTTCCGCCACGACTTTGGAGTTTTATCAAAAAGAAAACTGTTTATTCGATCAACTGGATACCACTTGGTGGCTTTGTCAGAATTAAGGGAGAGTCTGGCGAGGATCGAGATGCTGAAGATAGTTTTGCTAGCAAGGCAGCTTGGAAAAAGGCAGCCATTCTTTCTGCTGGTGTGATCATGAATGTAGTGCTAGCTTTCATTGCCTTGAGTATTGGTTTTATGATGGGTTTGCCAACAGTGGTTGATCAGGAGACGGCTGGAGTTTCTGTTTCTGATCGGGCAGTACAGATCGTCAGTGTTGAAGAGGGTAGTGTTGCCCAATCAATTGGTTTGGAAATGGGTGATCGGATTGTCAGTATTGATCAGCAAGTTTTTAGTAGTGATCAACAAATTATTGAATATATTCAAAATGATCAAGATCGGATACTGTCTTTAGTGGTCAATCGTTTTGGTGAGGACCTAAGTTTAGAAGCTGATCTGACAGGGCAAGAACAGTCAATTTTGGGAGTTTATCTAGCAACGACTGGACTAGTTAAATATCCTTGGTATCGTGCCATTTGGGAGGGTTTGAGAGCTACTGGCTATGTCTTGGTCCAGATTGTGATGGCTTTTTATTTGATTATTAAGGGTCTTTTTGTTGGTGTTGGTCCTGGTTTGCAAGTGGCTGGTCCGGTTGGTGTGGCAGTTTTGACTGGTCAAATGGCGCAGCTTGGTTTTGCTTATTTATTGCAGTTTACTGCACTTTTGTCACTCAATTTGGCGATTATCAATATTTTACCCTTTCCAGCACTAGATGGTGGACGTTTAGTCTTTGTCTTAATTGAGAAAATAAGGAGAAAGCCAAATAATACCAATATTGAGGCGATGATCCATAATACTGGTTTTATTTTATTGCTTTTTCTGATGTTTGTTGTAACCTACAAGGACATTGCTCGAAATAGTGTTCGGATTATGGGTGCTCTAAAAGGTTTGATCGGCTTATGAAGCTAAGAATTACCACAAATTTACAATATTCGTGGGTGCGAATTTTGCAGATGGCTGGCTATCATCAGCATCAAGAAGGCTATGTTAAGCGGCTTAGTCGGGATTTTTACCCGCGATTCCATATTTATTTGCAACGTGAAGATGCTAATGAGCTACTTTTTGATTTACACCTTGATCAACGGGCAGGAGTGCACGTAGGTGTCAAAGCCCACGCTAATGAAAGAGATACAGAAGTAGTTCAAAATGAAGCTAGTAGAGTACAAGAAATTTTTACAGCAAATTATAACTAATTTTTTTATATGAGACAATCAGAATATTTTATTAAGACATTGAAAGAGGCGCCTACTGATGAGACGTCGATTAATGCTCAACTATTGATCAGAGCAGGTTATATCGACAAACTTTTAGCTGGTGCTTATACTTATTTACCACTTGGAGTCAGAGTGCTCGACAAGATTAAGCAGATTGTCAGAGAAGAGATGAATAATATTGGGGCTCACGAGATCTTGATGCCAGCTTTGCAACCAAAAAATATTTGGGAAGAAACTGACAGGTGGCAACAAATGAAAGATATTATGTTTCAGTTTAAAGGACGTGGTGGTATTGATATCGGTCTAGGGACAACTCACGAGGAGCCAATTGTCGATATGCTTCGAAAGAGAGTCAATTCATATCGTGATCTACCAGTTTATCTTTATCAAATCCAAGATAAGTTTCGCAATGAGCCTCGTGCTAAGTCAGGACTTTTGCGTGGGCGAGAATTTTCTATGAAAGATCTGTATAGTTTTCATCAAACAGAGCAAGATTTAAAGGATTATTATGAAGTGGTCAAACAATCCTATGTCAAGATTTTTCAAAAACTGGATATGGAGGTTTTAATTGTCGAAGCTTCTGGGGGTGTTTTTTCTAAGGAGTACTCTCATGAATTTCAAGTTCTGACACCAAATGGTGAAGATACTATTTACTATTGCCAATGTGGTTGGGCACAAAACAAAGAAATCGTGAAATTGAAAGTTGGCGATGATTGTCCCAATTGCAATCAAGCCAGTATTCAAGAATCAAAAGCTATTGAAGTAGGTAATATCTTTAAACTTGGTCAGAAATATGCCAAAGCGATGAATTTATCTTATCTCGATGATCATGGGAAGAAGCAGTATGTTTATATGGGTTGTTATGGTTTTGGACCTTCTCGCGTGATGGGTAGTATTGTTGAGCTTTTCAATGACGCTAATGGTATTATTTGGCCAGCAGCAGTTTCTCCTTGGTCAGCGCATTTATTACTTTTGGGTAATGATCAAGAAACGAGGGCCAAGGCTGATAAATTGTACGCTGAATTACAAGCCAATAATATTGATGTTCTTTATGATGACCGGGATGAATCACCAGGGCTGAAATTAAAGGAAGCCGACTTGATTGGTATTACTAAGCGTTTGATAGTTAGTGACAAAAACAAAGATTTAATAGAATACAAATTAAGACAGGAGGAAGAGATAAGTAAGCACGCAATCAAAGATATTATTAAACTATTTGATGTTTAGAAGATTATTTGGAAAATTTTCAAAAGATATGGGGTTTGATCTGGGAACAGCAAACACCCTGGTTTATATTAAGGATAAGGGGATCGTGATCAATGAACCATCAATTGTGGCGATCAATAATCGGACAGATCAGATTTTGGCTGTTGGTGAAGAAGCTCGTCAAATGACTGGCAAGGCACCGTCTTATATTTCTGTGGTGCGACCAATGGTCGCTGGTATAATTTCGGATTTTGAAGTGACAGAAAAAATGATCAAGCATTTTATTGATCGTGTTCATAAGGAAAATTTTTCACTAGTACCGAGACCACGAGTGGTTATTGGTATTCCACTTGATGTTACTGAAGTAGAGCGCAAAGCAGTAGAGGATGCTACGATGGGCGCTGGGGCAAGCGAAGTTCATTTGATCGAGCAACCAGTAGCCGCTGCCATTGGTGCCCGTTTACCAATTCAGGAGCCTTCGGGCAATATGATTATTGAGTTTGGTGGTGGGACAACAGAAATTGCCGTGATCTCTTTGGGTGGAGTAGTCACTTTTACTTCTATCAAAAATGGTGGCTTGAAATTGGATCAGGATATTATTCAGTATGTCAGAGAGAATTTCAATCTATTATTGGGAGAAAGAACAGCCGAAGAATTGAAGATCACGCTCGGCAATGTGCATCATGATTCTGAATTAGCCGATCGTAAGGCACGTGGTCGGGATTTGTATACAGGTTTACCAAGAGAAATCACAGTTAATAGTGGCCAGGTGAGAGAAGCAATTATCAAAAATATCAGACTATTGATTGAAAGCGTGCGTGATACTTTGGAAAAGACACCGCCTGAGCTTGTGGCAGAGATTTATCAAAAAGGAATAGTACTTTCTGGTGGTGGTGCTTTGTTAAGAGGATTAGACAAATTGATCGCTGGTGAACTAAAAATTCCAGTACATATTACTGATGATCCTCTGACTTCTGTAGTTAGGGGCACGGGTATGGTCTTGGAAGATTTAGATAATTTGAAAGATCTATTATTGCCACCCGCTAATGATATAATTGGTTAAAATGCTTAAAAGAAAAAAATCAAAAGTGATCATCATTACGGTAGTAATTGTCTTACTGCTTTTTTTTCATTATCTTAATTGGTTAAAACCTGTTGAAAGAGGTGTTTTGTTTGTCTTGGAGCCAGTACAGACAAGTATTTATGGAGCAAGCGCAAGCGTCTATCAGTATTTTGCCAATATTTTTCATAGTCAAAATTTATCCGTGGAAAATGAAGTACTTAGACAAGAAGTGATCAGATTACGTTTAAATCAACTGGCATTTGAAAGTGTTCAACAAGAAAATGATTATTTAAGGAGAGAACTTGATTTTATTGAAACCAAGAATTATCAAGCTATTATTACCAAGATTATCAGTAAACCGAGACAGCAAAACGAGATGTTGATCATTGATCATGGATCAGCTGACGGCTTGGTAGAGGGTTTGCCTGTCTTGGCTGAAGCTGGTGTTTTGGTTGGTAAGATCAGTGAAGTGATGGCAGACCGCGCTTATGTTTCTTTACTGACCCATGCCCGTTCTTCAGTGGCGGTGGCCGTTAATAATTTTAAAAATAGTCAGGGTATTGTACAGGGTAATCTAGGTTTAGGTTTGATCCTTGATTTAGTACCTTTGGGTGAAGAATTGTCACCAGGCTTATTAGTTTTTTCTTCGGGACTGGAAGATATGATACCTAATAAATACTTGATCGGTGAGGTGACAGCAGTTTTAGAAAATAATAATGATTTATACCAAAAAGCAGAAGTAATACCAGCAATTGATTATGGCAGTCTTAAAATATTAACAGTTATTTTACCTCAATAATGAAGTATAAAATCCATCATTATCTATTCTTCTTTCTTTTTCTATTGCTTTT
>Ga0051987_10000272_pt1 | contig 28987 bp, 16 predicted proteins | sample CryGey08umfilter_2_FD_58083 | JGI IMG/M metagenome (GOLD analysis project Ga0051987, IMG submission 58083) | Groundwater microbial communities from aquifer in Utah, USA - Crystal Geyser 4/10/14 0.8 um filter | ecosystem: Environmental > Aquatic > Deep subsurface > Groundwater | place: USA: Utah... | reverse complement strand
GTCGGTGTCGGTGTCGACCGTAGCCAAGACTTCACGACTGGGTTTCCTGATGTCGACGTTCGGAATTATCTTTCGCAGCCGTTCGGCGTTCGCCGAGTTTCCGTTCTTCAGGTCGTAGACGACCGTTCGGGCGTAGTCGAACGAATCGGCGTTGCCGATCCTGACTACACGGAAGCCGTATTTCTTCAGTTCGACGGCCGTATCGCGAGCCCCTCCTGTCTCTCCGTTGCCGTTTCTGATTTCGACACCCGCCGCGTCGCCTACTTCTTGGCCGTCATCCAATGAGGTCATAAGCTCTTCCTGGCTCGGCGGCTCGGCCAGCTCGAATAGATTGGAGGCGACGTTTCGCAGCTCGTTCCAGTCGTTGTTCTTGGGCAGTAGGACATAGGCCCCGCCGACCACGCTGTCCACCAGGACCGACTCGGGACGGTTGTCCAGCACTTCATGCTTGATGTTCTCGCGGTCGATGTCCTGCGCCAGTCGGGCCAAACGAAGGATTTCGCCCACATCGAGGTTAGTCGTCACGTTGGCCTGCAGCGCCGAGAGGGTGTTGGCCACGGCGGAGGGGCTGCTCAGCGTTTTGTAGGACATCATCTTGTCCTTGAGCGCCGTCAGGACCTTCTGTTGCCTCTTCGATCGGGCAAAGTCGCTGCCCTCGCCGTTGTTGCCGTGACGTGAACGTGCGAAACGCAGTGCCGTCTCGCCGTCCAGATGCTGCCAGCCCTGCTGGAACGACACTTTCTGCAGCCCGTGGCTGTAGGTCGGATAGCTGCCGTCGGTAAAGGTTCGCTCGACATAGACGTCGATGCCGCCCACGGCATCGATCACCGACCGGAAGCCGTCGAAGTCTATGCGCACATAGTACGGAATGTCAATTCCCAGCAGCCCTTCGGCGGTGGTCCTGATCAGGTCTCCGCCGTGTCCGGGATCCTGCGCTTCGCCGTAGGCGTTGACTGAGTTGATCTTTTTCCAGCCGTAGTCCTGTATCGGCACCAGCAGGTCACGGGGAATGGACAGCATCGCCACTTGGCCGTCGGACGGTCGTATGCTGGCCACGATCAGCGTGTCGGTGAGATTCGGTCCGTCGTGTCCCTCTCCTCCCATGCCGATCAGCAGTAAGTTGATGCGGTCGTCGGCTTCTCCCGTAAGCTTGCGGTCCGGACTGCTGATCAGATGGCGAACTCCGCCCAGGAACGGCAGCTGCCCGAGTCCTCCCAGGGCATACGAGGCGGCTTCCGACCCAGAGACTCGGCCCAGCAGGAAGGCCAGAACGAAAACCATGGCCACAGTGACCGGAGATATAAAAAATCTGACCGGTTTTGTGCCGGCTCGTCTGAACGGTGTCGATGCGTCTTTGCCTTTGAGGAGGTTGACTGTCGGTAGGTTAACCATTTTTTTGCCTTGATGCCGATATCCGTCAGTGGCCATTGATTTGCTTCCCTTTTATGGTCTGACTTCATGACCATGACGATGGACTCCAAAACCGCTTTGGCAAGTGTAGAACGAAGAGGGAATCTAGTCGAGGGATGAAAGCGTACCGACAGGTCGCAGACCAGCCCCGGTTCGATTATTTGCAAAAACGTCAATCCATGCTATATTGGCCTTGCTTTGCCCGCTTATTTGGGCAAAAAGCGTCTCCGGGAGCCTGTTTGAGATCTGTCTTCCTTCCGAAAAAGTCTGGATTCCGTTTCTGGCGAAAACGTCGAAGGCCGACGGTTTGCGAATCGGTTTCGAAGGTAAGATTTTAGACAGGCTCTATATTATAGATGGACGATTAGCTCAGCTGGTTAGAGCGCTGTCCTCACACGACAGAGGTCGGTGGTTCGAACCCACCATCGTCCACCATCCAAAATATAAAGTTTTATCCTCGGCCACCGAGGAGTCGAAGGGGACGGTCTGGACTCGTGGCAGTAGCGAATTCTTCAAACATATGCAGGATCCGAATAGCGTCGAGATAGACGGTCTCCACGACAGCGGGGATGCGGACGGCAAGAAACCTGTCAGTTCACTGAAGAGATTTTTTGGTTTTGTCGGGGAGCTGCTGCATGTCGTAGTCATTTCCTTAGCCATCATACTTCCGATTCGCTACTTTCTGATTCAGCCCTTTTACGTCAAGGGAGCTTCGATGGAGCCGAACTTTTACGATCACGAATACCTCATCATCGACGAGATCAGCTATCGGCTCCGTGAACCGCAGCGCGGTGACATCGTCGTCTTCAGGTATCCGGACGATCCGAGCCAGTTTTTCATCAAGCGCATCGTAGCCCTGCCGGGGGAGCGCATCGTCATTTCCGGCGGCGGCCTGTGCATCCTCGATCAGGATCATCCGGAGGGGTTTCTGCTAGACGAGAGCGACTATATCGGTTCCACCTTCACTTCCGGCGACAAGGATCTGACCCTCGCCGACGGCGAGTATTATCTCATGGGGGACAATCGGGCCGCGAGCATGGACTCTAGGACGTTCGGTGCGGTTCCGAGACAGCTGATGATCGGAAAGGTCATGCTCAGAGGTTGGCCGCCGGACAGAATGACGATCTTTTCCGGGGTTACATATCATGAGGATGCGACCGGAGGAGAGACTTCGAACTGATTCGTTTTTGGAAGGAACGGATAAGTCGAGGGCAACAGCATCGGAATAAAGCTGATTTATTTTTTCATTATGGTCTTCAAGAAAAAAATCGTGACAGTCGGCAAGTCGGTCACCGTCAGGAAACCGACAGAGAAGAGATCATCGTCGAAGGCCGTATTCAGGAACAGCAACACAGCGGTACCTCCTCCAGAGGAGAAGCCGGTGATAAGAACCAAGGGAGTGCCTCAGACATTGCGCGGCATGAAGGACATTCTGCCGGCGGAGCAGAAGTTTTGGCGGCAGGTCAGGCACACCGCCGAGGATCTGGCCGAGGCCTACGGATTTGAGCGGATAGAGACTCCGATCCTGGAGAGTACCCCTCTTTTCGTGCGTTCGGTCGGCGTCCAGACCGATGTGGTCGAAAAGGAGATGTTCTCGTTCGTCGACCGTGGCGGCGACAACGTGACGCTTCGGCCCGAAGGGACCGCATCGGTCGTCCGGTCCTACATCAATCACGGAATGTTCAGTTTGCCGCAGCCCGTCAAGCTCTACTACATCGGTCCGATGTTTCGGTACGAGCGCCCGCAGCATGGGAGGTATCGTCAGCACACCCAGTTTGGAGTGGAGGTCTTCGGCGACGAGAATCCGGTGCTCGATGCCGAGATCATGCTGCTCGCATATCTCTTCTATAGAGGTATCGGAGTCAGTTCGGTGGTTCATGTCAACAGTCTCGGCTGTTCCGACTGTCGTCCCAGGTATCGGGAAGAGCTGGTCGCCTATTACCGGTCCAGGCGATCGCAGCTTTGTGAGGATTGCAAGCGGCGAATCTCCAAGAACCCGTTCAGGCTGCTGGACTGCAAGGAGGATGGCTGCAGTGCCCTGAAGGAGGAGGCTCCGCAGATTCTCGACTCGCTCGATGATGCCTGCAAGGAGCATCTGATGAAGGTCCTGGAATACCTTGATGACCTGCAGGTTCCGTACGTGCTGGATCCGCACTTGGTGCGCGGTTTCGACTACTACACCAGGACAGTCTTCGAGCTGCTGCCGGAAGAGGGGGACACCAAGACGGCCTTGGGCGGCGGAGGTCGCTATGACGGACTGGTAGAGCTGCTCGGCGGACGGCCTACGCCAGCCTGCGGTTTCGGCATCGGACTGGAGCGGGCCATTCTACAGATGAAAGTCCAGGAGATTGAGCCGTCTCAGAACGACACCCCCGATGTCTTTCTGGCTCAGTTGGGCGACAATGCCCGTCGTAAGGCCTTCGTCCTGTTTGAGGAATTGAGGGTCGCCGGCATCAGGCTGGCCGGCAATTTCACCAAGGGGTCGCTCAAGGTCCAGCTTGAGATCGCCAATCGACTGGGGGCCCGCTACACGGTAATCCTCGGCCAGCAGGAAGTCATCGACGGAACTATCCTTGTTCGGGACATGGAGTCCGGTATGCAGGAGATAGTCGACGGCAAGAAGGCCGTAAGTGAGCTGAAGAAGAAGATAGGTCGAGGCTAAAGCGTCCTCAATGCCCCAGTTTGACGCGAATGGTCGTTTGATGTAGCCTTTTCCCGGCAAGGAGGCGCGATTTACAGACATCCTTAATCAGAAAGGGGGGTGAGTTTTTCGTGATTGAAGTCAAACGCAAAAAAGGGGAGAGCTTCGAGAGCTTGCTGCGCAGGTTCGGTCATTGCATGCAGGACAGCGGTCGGATGATACAGGCCCGAAAGATTAGGTTTCATACCGATCTGCCGAACAAGAACGCAACCAAGGCCACGGCCCTGAGAAGGACCGAACTGCGCGAGAAGCGCGAGTATCTCATCAGAAGCGGTCAGGCCACCGAAGAGGATTTTCGCCGCCGCTCCAAACGTCGCCGTTGACGGCATTTCGACGTTTTTGGGATTCCCCATAATTATTTTATCGCCAAACCGATGGACACCCGTGAACGAATGGACAAGGATTTCACCGGTGCGGTCAAGGCACGTGATGCATTCGCAGTCTCAGCGCTGCGAATGCTTCGTGCTGCACTGAAGAACGCCGAGATAGAGAAGATGTCCGCTCTTGTTGAGGACGACGTCGTCGACGTCATCTCCAGGGAGATCAAGAAGGTCAGGGATTCGCTCGAGTCGTTCGAATCCGCCGGCCGTACTGATCTGGCGGACAAGGCTCGACAGGAGATCGAGATCATCTCTCGGTATCAGCCGACCCAACTGACCGATGACGAGATCAGGTCCGTAATAAAGAAAGTTATTGCGGATCTTTCTGGCAATGGAACGATGAACTTCGGACAGGTCATGTCCGGCGTGACCAAGGAGACCAAAGGGCACGCTTCGGGCACCAGAGTCAGTCAGCTGGTTAAGGATGAGTTATCCAGTACCGCTCCGTAGCTTTTTTGTATATACTTGAAAAGTTAATTGAGTTTCACATAGCCTTCTTTCCATGCTTGGAAGGTATGGGTACCGCAACCGGCCCAAGGTAGGGTCTTGGTTGCATATTCGAAACGCCAGCAGAACCTTGGTTTTGGTGGCTTTTGTTTTACTCGTTTTATTTTTGCCGGAAATTGTGTCGGCTCAGCTCACCACCGGTGACGTCGGGTTGGACTTCGCCACCGCGACCGGCTTGGCCACTACAGACATCAGGGTCTTCGTCGGACGGGTGATCAACGCCTTTTTTGCCCTGCTCGGATTCATCGCCGTTCTGCTTTACGTCTACGCCGGATATCTGTGGATGACATCAACAGGCGATGCGGCCAAGGTCGACCAGGCCAAGAAGGTCATCACCAACACGACCATAGGGCTGGTCATCATGATCATGGCCTACTCGATTACGGCCTTCATTATCCAAGCCCTCACCGGACATTCGATCGTTCCCGGTGTGGGTGACGGGGACAGCCGACGCGATAGGGGAGACATGCCCATCGGCGACCGAACCTATGAGCTCGGTAACGGAATCATCGAATACCACTATCCGGAAGTCGGACAGGTCGACGTTCCGCGCAACACGAACATATCGATAACCTTCAAGCGGCCGTTGGTCCTGTCGACCGTTTTCCGCAACTATGATGACGCCGGAACCTACGGAACTGAAGACGATACGGTCGGCGGCGTTGCGGTGCCGGAAGTCCTTCAGCTCAATACCGACAATTTCAAGATCATCGCCGTCGCCGACTTGGGAGGGACGGACGGTGCCAGTCCGGACGAGCGGTTCAGTACTAGGTATCCGGACAGCGGAGCGCTGGTCGATCCGCCGCCTACGGTTCGGGTTACGGCCGTAAGGGTAGTTTTTGATCCGTTGGAGGGTCAGACCATCACCATCTCTCCGGCGCTTCCGATCGGCAGCCCCACCACTGATATCGCCTATCGCGTGGCCCTCAAGGGAGGCGACAACGGCATCAAGGTCTGGTGGCCTGGCGTAACGGAAGGTGCAGAACTCGTTCAGAAGAACGCCTTCAGTTCGATGAATGCGGACGGCGGCTACTACTGGCCGTTTACGACCGGAACTATGCTTGACCTGACGCCGCCGCACATAACGTGGGTAGAGCCGACGCCGGTTATCGATCCGGGCCGCCCAGAAAACGTAGCAGCTCGCAATCAGCTGCTGCAGATCTACTTCAACGAGGCGGTCGATCCGACCACGGTGAGCGGCATCATCGGTGAGGGCGGCGGATTCACCAATATAGAGGTAAGGGCTCGCTGCCTGCCGGACACCGACTGCGACTTTAACGATGGAGTGGATTTCACTTCCGTTTCGGGCAAGATCTTCATAGGCAATCGCTACAGGACGGCCGAGTTCGTGCCTAGCGAACCTTGCGATGGCGTTACCGAGAACACCTGCGGCAACCAGGTTTTTTGCCTACCGCGCAACGTCGAAATTCGTGTCCGTGCCCTAGCTGCGACGTTGAGCTCGGAACCGCCGAAGGCTTCACGTCCGGACGGCGTGTTGGACATGGTCGGCAACTCGTTCGACGGCAACGGCAATGGTACGGCCGAGGGTCCGGAGAGCGCGGAGCGTCGGACTGACTTCAATCGTAACAGTCCGCCCGCTGCACTAGCGGGAATCAACGATACGGCCCGGTGGACTTACCATGTCGGTGAGAGGATCGACCTCGTGCCGCCGACGATCATGGACATCGACCCCAAGAGCCCGCCGCCGATCGATCGGGCCCATCCGGAGGGGCCGTCGAAGGTTCCGACTGATCTGCCGATAACAGTTCTGTGGGACAAGACCATGAGTGTCATGTCGATGCGGACCGGTGCGTACGACGAGGACGAGAATGCCTTCTCCGACGACCGGACGACTATTTCCCTACGTTCCAAGGAACTGGCCAAGGAAAGCCTGGATCAGGACTGTTCCGATCCGGATGTGGCCTGTCCGTACGTCTCGTTGGATCCACCGTACTTCTTTATAGATCTGGGTGAAGGTCCGGAGGAGATCGGTGGTATCAAGAGGACCAGAATGATGATCACACATCGTATCTTCTTCACGGCCAACGACATGGGCTACACCATGGAAGAAACGGCTTCGTGGCCCGAACGCTTGCCAGTCTATCAGCCGGTCATCGGAGCTCAGATACAGGACACGCTTCAGAACTGCTTTTTCCCAAGTGTCGGATGGAATTGTGATATGGGCGACAACAACTCTTGCTGCAATCGGGTCGGTCAGGAGGACTATTTCTGTCCGCTTTAGCCGCTTCCTTTTTTAGATCTAAGAACAGGTCATGCGCATAGACCGAAAAAAATTGGTAACTGCCGCGGTGGTGGTCTTTGGTGTGGCCCTGCTCGTATTTCCGGTTTTGGCGCAGACCGATTTGGGTTTGGATTACGCAACGTCGACCGGTCTTGGTACGACCGACATCCGGACAATCATCGGCAACATCGTCAACTACTTCCTTGGGCTGTTGGGCATCATAGCCGTACTGCTGATCCTCTACGGCGGCTTTAAGTGGATGACGTCGCAGGGCAACGAGGAACAGGTCGCCGATGCGAAGAAGATCATCGTCTCCAGTGTCATCGGTTTGGCTATCATCCTGTCCGCTTTTGCCATCGCGCAATTTATTCTAAGAGCGATAATCTCTGGCACCGGATTCGAAGGTGATGTAGGGCCAGGAGGCGGACGGTGTCCGCCTGGAGAGGTCTGCGGCATACCTGGAGCCGGCTCCGGCGGGTTTAAAGTCTCCGGCGTGGTGCCGGCCGGCAACGGTCCGGGAGGTTCCGGCTGGCCCAAGAACTACGCCATTACCGTTGCCTTTAGCCATGAAGTCGCGGCGGCAACCGTTAACGGAACTTCCTTTGTGGTGGAGAGGTGCAATCCGCGGTTGTCTGGCGGTGACCCTGCTCCGTTCAATGAGAGGAATTGCAATACCGTAGTTTCGGGTACTCGGACAGTTGAGGCTAATCGAATAGTCTTTAGACCCGACGATACGCCTGGAGACTATCCTACCGATTTCGAAGAAGATTATTGGTATCGGGTACGGGTACTCGGTGGCGACGTCACCGACGTTCGTGGTCGAATTCTGGTCTGTCCTTTCTTGCCGCCGGGTCCGGACGGTGACATTTCGTCACCACGTGCGCTGTCGAGCCTGTGCGACCGGGCCATGGCCTTCAACAACCTTCGCGATGTCGAACCTCCGACCGTCAGGATCGACTCTCCTGCTTCCGCACCAGCCTACTGCCTGGACCGGATTCGCATCCGGGCCAGGGTGGAGGACGACTTCCTTCCGTCAAGGGTCGACTTCATGTTGGATGGGGGTCTGGCTCACTTGATGGACGCCGACGACGAGCCCCTGTTTAGCGTTATCAATGCCGCACTGGATAATCCGTTCCTGTCCGATTCGGTCTTCATCGATTCCTCGAGTTTGGCCGATGGCGAGCACACCCTGTCCGCCGTCGGTTACGACGGCGTGCCCCAGGCCAGTGAGGCGGTCGACAAGAGGTTCAGGATAAATCCGGCCCATTGCTGTGACAGCGTACTGGATGCCGAGCTGGGTGAGGATGAGATAGATTGCGGTGCGGAGTCCGGCTGTGGTGCATGTCCGGAAGGTTTGTGTACAGAAGATGCCGATTGCGCGTCGGGTCTCTGCGAATCAGGGCACTGTGTGGCACGTCCGACGATACTCGATGTCTCTCCACTGAGGGCCGGACCCGGGACGCTGGTGACGATCAGCGGTCGGTACTTCGGCGGAACCATGGGTCAGGTAGTTTTCTTGGGTGGCGATACGGACGGGGACGGTGAGGAGGCGGGGGATGACGACGACAGGTCGGCGGCTGCCTGTTCGCCCTGGTCCTGGTCCGACGATGAGGTAGTGGTCGCAGTTCCGGACGGAGCGGTCACCGGACCGCTGCAGCTGATCACCTCAGCCGGAACTTCGGATCGCACTGACGATGATTTTGAGCCGATGATCGGTGCCTTCTCTGTCAATGACGAGGTTTTCCCCGGAATCTGCTATCTGGAACCGAGTACAGGATCGGCCGGCGATCGGTTCATCGCCCACGGTGCCGGCTTTGGGGATGCCATGGGTGCCAGCCTGATCAGGATGGGTGGGGTGAGCGCCGACGTGGCGGCCGGAGGCTGGACGGCCTCGGCCGTTTCCGCCGCCGTTCCGTCCGTGCTGGCCGAGGGTATCTATCAGGTTGGGGTGATGGTCGGCGGACTGGACGGCATCGCGACTAACCAGCTCAACTTTACCCTGCGACGCCGCGACGAGGACGTCGGACCGCGAATAATCGAGATACTCCCGTCTTCCGGTCCGGTCGGCTCCTATGTCACCCTGCGCGGCACCGGTTTTGGACGGCGTAAGGGATTGGTCAGGTTTTTTTCTTCGCCGGACGGAGTCGACGGAATCGATTCGGCCATAGCCGCCGATCCGATCTGCGACGACAACTGGCATGATAACTACATCGTCGTAAAAGTACCGGACAAGTACATTGGCGACCTGGACATCGATCTAATTCGTCATCGGGTAGAGGTCGAGACGGCCGCTCCGGCTCAAACCAGTAACCGAGTAGACTTTTTGATCGATGGCAGTCCGTTGACGCCAGGAATGTGCTCGATTACGCCTGACAACGGCAAACCGGGCATACCTGTGATCGTATCGGGCGAGGGTTTCGGGCCGGGTCCGGCCAACGTAGACGCTCCCGGTTTCGCTGGGTTTGACGGCCGTCAGCCGGAAAGTTCGCTTCGTTTTTACGTTTCTGGGGCGGCGGCTGCTCCTGGTTTGATGGACGGCTTGATTACCAAGCCGTCGACGGCCTATTTGTGGTCTAGAACATCCGTCCGATCGGCGATCCCCGGCAATCCGGCCGACCGGAGCACTTGGCCGAATTCCGGTCCGGTTTTTGTCGTGGCTCGTAATGTGGCCACCCGCAATCCGATTCCGTTCAAGATTGGCGACTGCAATGACGATGGGATTTGCGAGGAGGGGACAACCTGCTGTGCCAACGGTTCGTGCCGTGAGTCCTGCGAACCGGAGGCTCGGAACAGTAAGTTCGGCTGGTACTTCAGTACCGACGTCCTACCTACCTTGCCCGTAGTGATACAGCGATCTTCCTGCAATATGGTGGCCGGCACCATTCAAAGTCCGACACCACAACACAGGGCGACCGATGCCTGTCGCAATGCTGAGGCGGCTGTGGAGTTTAGTCAGCCGATGAATATCGGTTCGCTGGACGATCCTGAGTCGCTGCTCATTGAGGAATGCGGTAGCGGTCGCGATATCGACTGTGCCGACCCACCAGTTGTCGTGCCGATCGCCAGACCGGTCGGGACTGACCTGACTGCAGACGGCATGACTATTCTTTCCATCCATCCGAGCAGTTTGGTTTATCCGCCGAACGATCTCGATGATGACGAGAACGAGCCGTTTACCGGTTACTTCAAGATCGGCACTTGGTATCGGGTGACCTTGGTTTCCAAACCGGGCGAAGTCGGCATTTTCGACACGACCGGCCGGTATCTGGACGGAGATTATGATCGACGGGCCGGTGGTAATTTCACCTGGACTTTCAGGACAAGGACCGATCCGGCGGCCTGCGCTGCCGACAGCGTCATGGTCCTGCCGTCACGCTATACGATCACCCATCAGGGCATGCCCCCGGATCCGGACATCGGATTTAGCGCCGCACTGATGAACGGAGCCAACTGCAACAGGCTGCAGTGCGTCGGCCGTGAAGGCTTTGACCTGAGATGGTTGAGCGATCCGGGTGTATTCATCAGTTTGCTTGGTGCCGGTCCGGTCGCCGGATGTCGACAGCAGGTTACAGGTCTGCTCGAGACCCCCGTTGACGCACCGGAAAGACTGACTGTATCCCTGCGGCCGGTCGGTGAGCTGCTGGACCGCAGGAGCACTTCGGCAGTGTCCGTAGCCTTCGCCGATCCGCGGGTAGTGCGGGTCATGCCGACTGAAGGCTGCACTGAGGCCTGTGTCAACGCGGTGGTCGGCGCGGTTTTCAACATACCGATGAGTGCGCGGTCTTTCGCCGGAAACGTCGAACTGCTGCAGTGCCGCAACTCTTCCTGCAACCCACCTTTCGTTCCGATTGAGTTTACGGTCACGTCAGTCAGGGACGATGGTATCCGTGTGCTTCCGCTCGGCGATCCCGATGCGGTCCTTCAGGTCAGGATAGAGCCGGTTCCTGATGTCGGGGAGATGCCAAGGTTGACGCCTGATACCTTCTTTAAGGTCAGAATCAGGGGCGGAGCCGACGGGGTTCTTTCCACGAGTGACATACCGCTCACTGGACTCAACACGCCCGGCTTTTACGAATGGAAATTTAAGACTAGGACCGACGGCAGCATCTGCGAGATCTCTCGGGCGGAGATTGTTCCGCCTAACGCCACCTTGCGTTACGTAAGCGAACGTTTCGGCCTCAGTGTCGGAGCGTACGGACCGGCTGGTGACGAGTGCAGTCCCGACGGTCAGGAGATAAACGCCTGGGGCTATGATTGGGACTGGTCGGTCGATCCGAATCCCGTCCTGGTCGGTTTCATCAGGGCTAGAGATGTTGGTTCGGAAACCGGAATAGGCATCAGAGTCGACACGAATCCAGCGCCGAGGCGCGGCTGCGACAGCCAATGTCTGTTGGTCGGCTCGACCGATGTCGTTTCGCAGTGCGGAAATACCGATCCGGCTGATCCTCGTCCGCCTAGGGATCGGGCCGAGATTGGGGAGGACTGCGACGATGGCGATATCGACGGAGGCGACGGCTGCAGCGCGAACTGCCTGGCCGAAGGTTCTGCCTTCCCGACTTGCGGCAACGGCCGGTTGGATTCGGGGGAGCTGTGTGAGGCGCTTCCCGATGGGGAAGGGACCTTAGTCTTTCCGTTGGGCTGCAAGGATCCCAATATAAATATTGATGACAGGCCTGAACTTAACGACATAGGCTGTATTTTCTTGGGGTCTACGGCTGGAGGGTCGGTCTGTGGCGACGGTATTTGGGGTGACGGCGAAGCCTGTGAGGACGGAAACCGACGCGATGGCGATGGCTGCAGCGCGGACTGTCTTCATGAAGGGACGTTTTCTATATGTACGGACGCTACGCCGGTGGACGTAAGATGCGTCAGTCAGTGCGGCAATGCCCATATTGAGCCGGGCGAGGATCCGGACTGTGACTTGGCCGGAGGCGTCGCATTGGGTTGCGATTTGCACTCTTGCACTAAGACCGGTTCGGAGTCAGCTCAATGTTTGAATGATCATCTAGATCCGGGGGAGGAGTGTAGAGATGGAAATACTGATAACGGCGACGGCTGCAGCAGCCGCTGTCTGCTTGAAGGATCGTCGGCCTTCTATCGGGTACCTTCCTTTTGTGGTGACGGGTTTGTCGGACAGGGCGAGCATTCGTACTGTGACGGTGACGAAGTTGAGCCCGACAGGCTGATTGACAGTCGACAGATTACGGTCGCCGGAGACTACGATTCGACCGCCGGCGCCGCTACGACGAGCGTAGTGCATGCTTCGGTCGATCGGCTGCCGGAAGGTTCCAGGGGTAACTCACGCGTGACGCTGACCTGTAACTGCAGCTCACAGGTCAGTCCCGACGGGTACTGTTTGGGACTGCTGGACGGAGTGCCGGCCGCCCTGCGGCCGCCGGCCGGTTTGGCCTGCGCCGATTCGGGCTGCTGCGCACCTAGACCTTACGGCAGGCTGACCTATCCGGTTGAGGGCTCGGTCGGTATCTGCCGCAACACCGCCATACACTTGGAATTCGATCAGCCCATGAACGCCACTTCAATTAGTCAGAATCTATTGATCGGCGTCGACAGTGGTCCAGACGGCTGTCCGGCGGCTTTGGACGGCGGTCCAGATGAGAGCGGGGTCATTGAAGTACCGCCCTTCCCTCCGCCCCTGCCTGGACCGTTGGCCGTTGGGCCTGGCGGCCTGCTTCGTCGGGCTTGGTCGGCTGTCGCTGCATTTTTCGGTGACCTGTTCGGCCGGCCGGCTGCAGGTCATGCCCTCGGTATCCCGCATACCCATTTCTGCTCGATCACTGGAGATGTCACCGTTAGACTGACGGACGAGTCTAGAACCGAGGTCGAGTTTATGCTCGATCACGCCTTGCCTGCGGGAACCAGAATTAGGGTTAGGGTCCAGCCGGATGCCAGGACGATCGGCGGAGTCAGAATTAATCCGGCCGGACTGACTGCCGAGTTCACCACCGGTGATCTGATCTGCGCCGTCGATCGCGTGATCGTCAGTCCGGAATCGGTCTTGCTGAACAGCGTTCGGGCTCCGGACCGGCCTCTCGTGGCTCGTGGCGTGTCCGACGACCGCGGCATTCGTGTCGACGGCGATGCCGCTAGTCTGATCGTGCCGACCAGGGAATACTCTTGGTCATGGGAATGGCTGCCGCTCTCTGAGAGGCTGCCGCATGTCTCTCCGGCCGTACTGAATCCGGTCACTGTCGGAGGGCGGCAGAGCGAGCGAGCGATGGTTCGGGTCAGGGGGCGCGAAACCGGGGACGATCCGATCGGATACGTGCCGCAGGACGGTGTTGTAAATGTTTCGGTCAATGCTGTCACCGTCAATCCTGACGGTTCCGTTGCCCGTCTGCCGGTACTCGACGGGCTTACCGGTCTGCCCGTACCAGATGAGTTCGTACTCCCTGGTAGTTCAACGGTTACGGTCGCGCTTTGTGACGTCATCTGGCCAAAGGTTCAGACCTGCGGCGATGATGGGAGGCTGCATCTGCCTTGGGATCCGGACAATCTACTCAATCCGCTCCATGGTGAAGAATGTTCGGCTGGAGTGGAACAGTTCTGGTATCCCTTCACGGATCCGGAAACGAAAGCCAGCTTCTACTACTGCCGTGACATCTCGGGAGGCGACGGCGACGATCTTCTGCCGGCCATCGATGAGGATTTCGTTCTCGTCCACCCGGGCGGCGACATCCTGCACGAGTATCTCTTCACCTTTGCCGGCGCTGGGGCCGGTGATGCTTGGCAGAAAGATGCCGTAGGTTTCCGGACAATGTACAACCCGAGGCATATCGGCGTGGCCGACTGGTATCGCGACCGCGGTTTCTCCGGTGCGCCGATGCCGTTCAATGTCGACGGATACGACGCCATGAAGGAAGGTCGGACCGTCTACGTCAATTCCGCGTTTCTGGACGACACCCTGCATCTTTCCACTAACGTCAACGTCTTTTCGTTCAGTGACGGGTCCGCACCGGAGACGGTCACGGTCTTCAACCAGATAATGAATCGCATCAACTTCAACCGGCAGTCGGGACTCATGGACACTTTCATCTGTCAGGACGACGGCCGGGCGGTCTTGGACGAGGGCGGAAGCGCTTTGACCTGTTCCATCGATCTCGACTGCACGACAGGCACCTGTGGTGTCCCGAAGTCGAAGCTCGTACGTGACGTGCGACGCTGGTCGGACCTTCACACCATGAGGTCTCTTCTCATGGCCAATCGTCCGCTTCCGACATTGGGCGAAGGCACCTTCATACGCTCCAGGACGTACAGCATCTGGCCGTCATGGGGCGACGTCCTGTCCCTGTCCGTCGGACGAACCATGCCGTCGGATCCCATAAACGCATTGGCATCTTGTCCGAGCGACGGTTTTGATTCGGAGACCTGCTGGAATTCGGTCAGTCGTGAGTTCAGTTGCGGAAGCCGTTCCAGCATCTATAGGTATCAGATCTTGGCCGGTCAGGCCGATCTGTCCGTAGACATGGAGCTGGTCGGTCCGAAATGGAAAGGCACGACCTGCATCGAGATAACGGACAGTGTTGCCTGTGGGGCCATGTCTGGCTGTGTCTGGACAGGCGCTCCACCGAGCGGTAGCTGCAACTACGAGACCGTCAGGTTCCGTGCCTATGGGATAAACGCCGGTGCCGACATGTGTACCGGAGCGGTTGAGAGTGAGGAGGCGGGCTGCGGTAACGGCATCATCAATTCCGGTGAGGCCTGCGAACTGGGAGACCTCAGGACTCAGGAAGGAGCAGACGGTATCTGTGTCGGCGGAACCGTGGAGCAGGCCTGCACGTCGGACTGTCGCGGCTGGGAGGACGTACCCGGAACCTGCCGGATCGGCTACTGCGGCGACGGACGGAGACAGGGGGCCGAAACCTGCGATGACGGACCGCTCAACGGGACGTACGGGCACTGCAACGGCATCTGCAGAGGTTCGACCTTTTACTGTGGCGATGGTCTGTCCCATCCCAGTGAGCTGTGCGATTGCGGCAGCTTGAATGGAAGTTATGCGGTCAACGCGGTTATTGCGCCATCGGGTGGGGTTCGTGCTTGTAGCACTGAAGAACCGCGCACTGGGGCTAGTTTCGCTTCCTGTTCCTGGGATTGCCGTGGTCCGGCTCCGCACTGCGGCGACGGCATCATCAACGGCGTCGAGCAGTGCGATGGCGGTTCTGAGGAGAGTCGTGGCGTTTGTCGGCGACCGGCTGACGACCCGCTGCATCCGTCGGGAGGCACCTGCACGGCAGACGCCGACTGCAATCTCGCGGGCGGGGAGCGCTGCGTGACCTGTCTGACTGTCGAACAGAGGTTCCGTCGGGCCTGCAACCCGAATAACGTCACTTCGGCCGATGACGAAAGAGATGGAGTGCCCAATCAGTCCTGTCACTGGAGTGCCTGGTCGTGTACCGCCCCCGGACGTTGCGGCAACGGCGTGACCGAGACCGGCGAGCAGTGCGACGACGGCAACGACGAGGATAACGATGCCTGCACCAGCGCCTGCATCAGCAACGTCTGCGGCGACGGATTCGTGAACGCGGCCGGCGGCGAGCTGTGCGACAGCGGCGGAAGGAACAACACTCCCTGCGTGCCCGAGTACGGGCATACCTGCAACTACTGCACTTCGGCCTGCCGATTGGGTACGGTTTCTGGCGGCTACTGCGGCGACGGCCTGCTCCAGAACGCCAGTTCGGAGATACCGGGTCCCGAACAGTGCGACACGCACGGTGTGGTCATCGGTGACGGTTGGGTCTGCGTCAGCACCAGGCCCAAGGACAGGAGCTTCGGTACGCAGACCGGCTACGGCATCTGCTCGCTGAGCGGATGTGGCTACTCCTGTGCGGACAGAGATTCGGAGCTGTGCCAGAATGATGCACTCGATGGCAATTCAGACCTCATACTTCCCGAAAGTTTTGAGGTAAGCATGGCGTCCAGGCCTGAATCCTGCGCCTTTATGGATTACGTTCCCTTGCGCATGGCTCCGCCGGTTGGAGGGCGGAGTCCGGGCAGCGAGCCCAGGTCGCTTTTCGAGTTCTGTTTGGATCGGCAGCGTCTGGTCGGCGGCAGTTCGGGAGAGCCTCCGTTGGCCAGACTGTCTAATAATTGCGATTCGGACGACGACAACGACGGCGTTCCGGACGAATTGGACTGTGGCCCCACAGATCCGTCGGTCAGGCCGGAGTATCGGATTCCGGGCACCACTCTGGTGGTTCCGGCCGGAGATCAAGAATGCACCGGCGACGGCAACTGCAACGGAGATTTTGGAGATCTTCCGCCGTATCTGCATAAGAAGGTTGACATGGTGTTCGTCATCGACGTGACAAGGTCGATGAACAGCATCATCGACTCCCTGATCGACTCCCTGAGTGATTTCGTCACTAATCTTAGCGGTGCCAGAGGAATAGATCTCCAGTTTGGTTTCGTGACTGTAGGGCAGGCTGAGACTTTAACGCTCAGCATGATGAAGTCCCATCCGGTTCGTCCCGCCCTAGGGCCGTACATGTTTGCCCAGCTCGACGACATCGGTTCGTTTGGCGACAGCTTGCAGGCAATGAGGGACAATTGCTGGAGTAATGACGGTCACCATACTGACTTATGCTCTGTCGGCAAATATGAACCCCTTTATGCCGCAGCTTATGCCCTAATGAGACCCGGATCGGTCAGCTGCGGTCCGGAGGACGGCTGTGACCCGGCATTGGACCAGGTGTTGGATTACGGCATCGCATGGCGGGACGATGCCCAGCCGTATGTGGTGATAGTCGGCGATGAACCGCCGCCGGTGGGCGCGACATGGAGTGGTGACGATATGACCGGACGGGAGGAAGCTGAGGGGCTCCTGAGGTATATTGATCTTAATCGCGTCGCCGATGCGGCCAAGGACTGTACCTTGCCCGGATGCGCTGACGGCGGCTATGTGGAGCTTTTCGTGATCAGTCGGCGGGTCAACAGGGATTACTGGTTGGATGTCCTGCCTACGACAGAAGACGGTTCGCGTCTGACGGCCGAACAGCGTTACATCAGTTTTGATGACGGCGGCGGGACCAATGGGCTCAACGGCGAGGCCTTGGTCGCCAGCATATTTCAGTACATCTGCCCTGCTCCCTGATTCCTTATGAACAAAAATAATCTTATTTTGATAGTTCTGGGTGCAGCGGCGGTTTTGGCCGTCGGTATGGCCGTGTTTGCCGTCTTGCGTAATCGGCAGCCGGCCGTGAGTCCACTGGACCGGTTCGACGAACATGGTGCCGTGGAGGTTCCGGTGGGCATCGACGACGACGGCGGACCGATTGAGGAGACAAGGGCAATCTGCGGCGACGGCATCTGTACTGCGGCCGAGTCCGTAGACATCTGCTGGTCGGATTGCGTCGACTACGGTTCGTTCAGCGACATTAGCCTGACGAACCTGTCCGCCGGTCAGGTGGAGATTACCTGGAAGACCTCCAAGCCCATGACTTCGGCCGTAGATTACGGCTTCAGCGAAAGCTACGAACTCGGTTCGGTGTCCGATTCCCAGCTGTTGACCGACCACAGACTGTTGACGGTCAGACTGAACGGCAGTGAATTTTTCTTCAGGCTGCGGGGGACCGACGGGGAGGGCAACGAGGAATCCTTCTCTAGTTTGGGCAACGAAAGATAATCGCCCTTTTGCAGGGTAACCAGAATCGCATTCATATGTTCGAAGAGCAGAACGAGCCGGTAGACATATTTTCGGAAACGGAACCGGCCAAGGACGGCGGCATCAGTCCGTCGGTCGGCAGCCAACCTCCGGTTATGGGCGGATCGCCGCCGTCTTCCGGAACTTTACCTACACCGGTGTCTGGCATAACTCCCCAGATAGACATCGCCGCATCTAGGGGTCCGTCCAAGATCCTGTTCGTCGTAATTTTTCTGCTGCTGGTCGGTGCAGTCGGCGTCGGTATCTGGTATTTCGTTCTTAGTGGCGACGGTGCAGTTCCGGTCGGGAACGAGCCGGCCGACGTCAATTCGAACGATTCCGGTTCGGCGATAGACGTTCAGATTCCGGAGCCGGAGAATCGATCGCTTTGCGGTAACGGAGTCTGCGATCTGGATGAGGACAAGTTCTCATGTCCGGCGGACTGTCCGCTGATTTCGCCCGTTTGCGGCGACGGCATCTGTCAGGCCGACGAGGGCAGCTTGGACTGTCCGGCCGACTGCCAGGCCACTCCCGACGAGCCGGTCATGCCGCCGGAACCGGCGAATCAGCCGCTCGACACGGACGGCGACGGCCTGAGTGACGCCGAGGAGACGGCACTCGGCACCAATCCGCAGATGGCCGACACTGACGCCGACGGGCTGACGGACCGGGAGGAACTGCGTCAGTACTCGACCGATCCGACCAGTCCGGACTCGGACGGCGACGGCTATATCGACGGCGAGGAGGTGTGGGCCGGTTACGACCCCAACGGCCCAGGCAAGCTGCTTAACTTGCCCCAGTAGCTGAGGGCTATTCGATAGGTCCTATGGCAGACGAAAAGAAAATTTCCGACGGTTTGGACAGGCCCTCCGGCACCTTAACGTCTTCGACGTCCGACGCCGACGAGCCGGAGATTTTCGTAATGCCGGAGGAATTCTATGGGGCCGCCGTCAAGCCCAAGCCGGAAGCGGCAGTGTCGTCAGCCTCACCTGCGGTTTCGTCGCCTGCAGCCGTCTCGACCGTCAAGACGGGCAAAGGTTTCACCGTGGCGATCGTCACCTTAGCCGCGATCTTGGTCGTTGCCTTGGGAGTCGCGGTCTATTTCGTGTTTTTCTCCGGTCCGAAGTCCGTCTGCGGTAACAACCTCTGCGAGTCAGGCGAAACGTTTGCGGCCTGCCCGAACGACTGCGAACCGCCGCCGTCGGTCTGCGGCGACGGTGACTGTGAGAGTTCCGAGAGCTACCTGTCCTGCCCGTCCGATTGCCGCCAGCCAGATGCCGTCTGCGGGGACAGACAATGCAACGGGGACGAGACTGCCGAATCTTGTCCGGAGGACTGCCGGCCGCCGGCTGAGTGCGGCGACGGACGATGCGAAGCCGACCGTGGCGAGAGCTATGATTCCTGCCGGAGCGACTGCCAGCCGCCTGAGCCGGTGCCGTCAGTCGATACCGACAGCGACGGTCTGACTGACGTCGAGGAGACGAGTATCTACGGCAGCGACCCCAATGGCACCAACAGCGACGGCGACAGTTTCGTTGACCTGAACGAGGTGATCAACCTTTTCGATCCGGCCAAGAAGGAACCGGCCCGCCTGATCGACAGTCCCGGAATCTCCGCCTATCGGAATGAGGATTACGGATTCGAGATTTTCTGCCCTACAGCTTGGGGCAAGAGTGACCTGCCGTCCGAGCAGTCGGTGCGCTTTACTTCGCCGACCGGCGAGACGGTTAAGGTGACCGTCTTTATCAAGCAGCCGGAGACGACCTTGGACGATTGGCTACGGTCCTCTTCGGTCAGCGGACTGTCGGCAGTCGGACAGGCCGGCCGGTCTATCAACCGCCATGGCTACGAGCAGGTGACCATGTCGGACCGTCGGACAGTGCTGATTTCGGACGGCACAAATGTAGCCCTGCTGCGTTACGACCTGGAAGGCCAGCTCGAGGTGCGCTATCGGGTGACGCTGTCCGTCATGGCCAACAGCTTGACTTTCGTGACCAAGCCCTCTCCGTCAGCCGAGACCTTGTCGGGAACCGGGTCGGTTCTGCCCGTATCTGAATCGTCGGATGCAGAATCGGATCGTCCTTAGTTTTTTGGCTGCGGCTGGATAGAGACGGGAGCGTAGGGTAAGCTGGTGCAGTATGCTGACTATAGACCTGTCCGGACGACCACCGCGGGGGGTGACTGCCGATTCGATGCAGAAATTGACCGTCGCCGCCTTCAGGATGGCAGGCGGCATCGGGGACGTTCACGTTACGTTTTCGGTAGTCGACGATCGGACCATGATGGGGCTGAATTTCCGGCATCGCGGCGTGAAGGGGACGACTGACGTGCTGTCTTTTGCCTACGGCACCGACAAGGACGGTTGGCCCGAACCCGACCGAGATGGCAGTCATAAACTTCTAGGCGAGATAGTCATATCCAGACCGCAAGTGAGCCGTCAGGCCAAGAAGATCGGCAGGACGGTCGCAGACGAGTTTTCGGTTATGGTGGTTCATGGCGTGCTGCATCTGATGGGTTACGATCACGCCACGAGATGGCAGGAAGACGAGATGTTCGGCCTCCAGCATGAAATTTTGATGTCGCAGAGAATTATTTTCCATCCATGATATTCAGCTCAAGACAGCTTAGAAGAAGCTTTTCGTTCGCCCTTTCCGGCCTGCGTCGTGTGCTGCATGACGAGCAGAACTTTCGTCTGCAGATGCTCGTCGGTCTTCTGGTCATTGTCGCCATGTTTTTTTTCGACCTGAGCAGCCTGGAGAGGGCCGTTTTGACGCTTGCGATCGCCTTTATCCTCGTGCTAGAATTGATGAACAGTATTTTTGAACGGGTTGCCGATCTGCTCAAGCCTAGAGTGCACATGCATGTGCAGGAAGTTAAGGACATCATGGCCGGAACGGTACTGCTGGCCTCCATGGCTGCGATTCTGGTGGGACTGCTTATACTATGGCCACACCTGACGAACGAGCTGTTCGGTTAAGGCACTACGTCGGATACTATGGCGGACGATTCATTGTTTGCAGGAATAGACATAGGCTCGACTGCGGTCAGGATTGCGGTCGGTCAGAAGATGCCGAACGCTGATAGGGGTCAGGTCCACATAATTGGGGCAGCCGAAACCGTGTCCGAAGGCATCAATCGCGGCATCATCAACTCGATCGAGGATGCCGTATCTTCTGTTTCGGCCTGCATCGAGAAGGTAGAACGCATGACCGGAATGCCTTTCGGTTCGGCTTGGGTTTCAGTCTCCGGTCCGCATGTGAGCATGTTGGAAAGCAGGGGAGTCGTGGCCGTCTCCCGTCCGGACGGAGAGATCAGGGACAAGGATGTCGAACGGGCGGTCGATGCGGCGCAGACCGTGGCGACCCCGGTCAACTATGAGATCATTCACGTCATCCCCAAGTCGTTTGCCGTCGACGGTCAGACCGACGTCAGGGATCCGGTCGGAATGTCAGGTATCAGGTTGGAGGTCAATACGCAGATCATTCAGGGCCTGTCGTCACATATCAGGAATCTTACCAAATGCGTCTATCGTACCGGCGTGAACATAGAGAAGTTAGTGCTCGGTGCGTTGGCCGCATCCGAAGTGGTCGTGACCTCTCGTCAGAAGGAGCTTGGAGTGGCGGTCGTCAATATCGGTGGCGCATCGACCAATCTGGCGGTCTTTGAGCATGGTGACCTGCTGCACATCGGAATGATCCCTCTCGGTTCGGATCACGTGACGGCCGACATTGCCATCGGCCTGCGCACTTCCATCGACACTGCCGAGCGGGTCAAGCTGCAGCACGCATCGGCAACGCCGAAGAGTTTCGGTAAGGGTGACCTGATCGACCTGAAGGAGATGGGCGTTCAGGACAGTGAGGAGATCTCCCTGCGCTATGTTTCCCAGATCGTTGAGGCTAGGTGCGAGGAACTTCTGGAGAAGGTCGACAAGGAGCTTAAGACCGTCGGTCGAAGCGGCCTGCTGCCGGCCGGAGTCGTACTGACCGGCGGCGGCGCCAAGTTGCCTGGCCTGGTCGAGTTGGCCAAGGAGAAGCTGCGTTTGCCGGTGTCATTGGGCTTTCCGGTCGGAATGACCAGCATAACCGACCGGGTCAACGACCTGTCTTTCTCGACTGCCATTGGGTTGGTGCAGTGGGGCATCAACGATCTGCCGCCGGAAACCAGGCGAGGAGGACTATTGTCTCGCTATCGGCCGATGGACCTGATGTCTAAGGGAATAAGAAAGCTGTTCGGTCAGACGTCATAGGTCGACTGCTGACCAGTTGGGTATGGACCGATGCGACAGGCGTCGGTTTTGTTTTTTGTCTGACGAAAAAGCGGCCGTTCGTCAGTTTGGGTCTGCGAATACCTTTTTTGTTCATTTTTAGTTCAAAATCGCTTGACGACTGGTTCTCTTCTCCCATACTCTTACCCTGTGTTTTGAGATTCTATGGGGAGGTCTCGTTCGGTGCCGAAGTTCGGGTGCCGGGGCCGCCGTTAATCACAAGTCTATGGCAGAAGTAAAGCCGGCAATCGAATCGTTCGCCAAGATAAAGGTGATTGGTGTTGGCGGTTCTGGCGGTTCGGCCATCAACCGGATGATCAGGTCCAAGATCAAGGGCGTCGAGTTCATTGTCGCCAACACGGACGTCCAGGCCCTGCATAATTCCGTGGCCCCAAAAAAGATCCAGCTTGGCAAGTCCGTGACGCGCGGACTGGGTGCGGGGATGAATCCGGACATCGGCAAGCAGTCAGCCGAGGAGAACCAGAACGAGATTCGCGAGGCGTTGAACGGTGCCGACATGGTTTTTATAACTTGTGGTTTGGGCGGCGGAACCGGCAGCGGAGCTTCGCCGACCATCGCCGAGATTGCCCGAGACTGCGGTGCGCTGACTGTGGCCGTGGTGACCAGACCGTTCTCCTTCGAGGGTGTCCAGAGGAAGAAAATCGCCGAGAGGGCGTTCGACAGCTTGGTCGCCCAGGTCGATACGATCATCGCCATACCGAACGACCGGGTGCTTTCGGTCATCGACAAGAAGACTTCGCTGGTCGATGCCTTCGAGGCGGTTGACGACGTGCTGCGTCAGGGCGTCCAGAGCATCTCGGAGATCATCACCGTGCCTGGACTGGTCAACGTCGACTTCGCCGACGTGAAGGCGATCATGCAGAACACAGGTTCGGCACTGATGGGCATCGGCGTGGCCACCGGCGAGAATCGGGTCATTACCGCCGCCAAACAGGCCATCTCCAGTCCGCTGCTCGAGATGTCGATCGAGGGGGCCAAGGGCATCCTGTTTACCATTACCGGCGGCGTCGACCTGTCGATGCACGAGTTCGACGAGGCCTCAAAGGTGATAACCGGCAAGGCCGATCCTGAGGCTAGGGTCATCTTCGGTGCGGTCATAGACGAGAGCCTGAAGGATGAGGTCAAGGTCTGCGTGATCGCTACCGGCTTCGATGCGGACCGTTCGAGTAAGCTCAAGGGCGACAAGGAAGCGAATCCCTTCTCTTCGGAGAGATTCGGATCGTCCCAGGAGAAGGCGTCGGAACGGCTGTCCGTCGTCCGCAGGAGCCCGACCGTCGAGAACCTGTCCGAAGAGAAGGAGGATGCGGAGACGTCGACGGAAGGCGTCGGTTTCGGGGGACCTTCGAACGGATTGGGAGCCTTCGTCAGGCGTCCGGTTCGAGACGCGGAAGATGAAAACGAGACCGGTCGTCAGCCGGCCGTCGCCGTCGGAGGGGAGGAAGATCTGGAGATTCCGGCCTTCATCAGGCGGAAGATGCCGTAATAAGTAGCCGCCAAGCAGATGAAGTGTCCGGTCTGCTCCAATGAAGAAACCAAAGTGATCGACTCGCGGGTCTCTTCGGACGGCGTGTCCGTGAGACGTCGGCGCGAGTGCGTCAGGTGCGACTTTCGCTTTTCGACCGTCGAGGGAGTCGAGCTGCTCGAGCTTTCGGTCGTGAAGGGCGACGGCCGTAGGGAGCCGTACATGCGCGGCAAGCTGGAGTCGGGCCTCAGGAGAGCGCTGGAGAAACGGGCCTGCGAGGCAGACGGGTTCCGTTCGCTGTTGGGCCTGATCGAACGCGACATCCAGCGCCTGCGCCGGAGCGAGGTCACGAGCAGTGAGATCGGCGAGATAGTCATGCAGCACCTGCGGCAGTTCGATTCCGTCGCCTACATCCGGTTCGCTTCGGTCTACAGGTCATTCGAGGACGTGGAGAACTTTCGTGAGGAGCTGGACCGACTGGTCAGACGGAGCAGCCTGAAGGAGAAGCCGTCAAAATTTCGGAAATAAAAATTTCGCGTCGACGGATCGCCGTCGGACAATTGGGCCTTAGGGCTCATTTTTGTTATCTTTTGGGTATTAACTTCGGATTCGGTTCACGTGATATGCGGCAGAAAAAGCACACCAAGATAATTTGCACTATCGGTCCGTCGTCGACGGATCCGGAGATGATCTCGAAGATGGTCCGGGCCGGCATGAACGTCGCCCGGCTGAACTTTTCCCATGGCAGCCACGACGAGCATGCGGCCCTGATCGGGTCCATACGTCAGGTGGCCGAGGAAACCGGCGAGCCGATCGCCGTCATTCAGGACCTGCAGGGGCCGAAGGTCAGGGTGAGCGACCTGCCGGAGGGCGGTGTGAAGCTCGAGTCCGGGAAGCAGGTCGTGCTCACGACCGATCCGGACCACGGAGTCGACCGTATCGGCGTGACCTACGACGGACTGCACGGTGACGTGAAGCTCGGCGACCGGCTGCTCTTGGACGACGGCCTGATGGACATCAAGGTGACCGGAGTCAGCGGCCGCGACATCGCCTGCCAGGTCGTGACCGGGGGCGTGCTGACCTCACACAAGGGCATAAACCTACCGACCGCCACGCTGTCGATACCGGCCATCACCGACAAGGACCGCGAGGACATCGCTTTCGGAGTAACGCAGAAGGTCGACTGGGTGGCACTGTCGTTCGTCCGCAACGCCAAGGAGATCTACGACCTCCGCTATCTGATCAAAGAGCTGGAAAGGGAAGGCAGTAAGGTCTCGGGTGCCGAGCCGTCGATTCGGATCATCGCCAAGATCGAGAAGCACGAGGCGATCAGGAATATCGCCGAGATCATCGAGGCGGCGGACGGGATCATGATCGCGCGCGGCGACTTGGGCATCGAGATGCCGGCCGAGGAGGTGCCGCTAATTCAGAAGAGGATCATCGACCTGTGCCTCGAAGCCGCCAAGCCGGTCATCGTCGCGACTCAGATGCTCGACTCTATGATCAGGAATCCCCGTCCGACGCGGGCCGAGGTGTCGGACGTGGCCAACGCGGTCATCGACCACGCTGACGCGGTCATGCTGTCCGGCGAGTCGGCCAGCGGCAAGTATCCGCTCGAGTCCGTGGAGACGATGTCCAGGATCATCTGTGAGACCGAGAAGTCCGACTACGACGACATCGAGATCGGACGGCAGTATCCGCACCAGGACACCGACCAGGCCGTGTCTGAGGTGGCCAACATGCTGGCCAGGAGCGTAGAGGCCAAGCTGATCCTGGCCGCTTCGCTGTCCGGGGATACCGGACGTATCGTCAGCCGCTACCGGCCGGAGATGCCGATCGTCGTGGTCGTCCCGAACGACCGGATCAGGAATCAGATGAACCTGTCTTGGGGCGTAAGACCGTTCCTGCTGCCGCACTGCAGCACCGTCGAGGAGCTCGTGGACCGTTCGCTCGGATACCTGAAGAAGAAAAAGATGGTTCGTACCGGCGACAAGATCATCGTCGTGGCCGGCGAGCCGGTCGGCGTTTCGGGGAACGTTAATTTGGTCGAGATCAGAACCGTATGACGAAAAAAGGAAAGAGACGGAGCGGTAGGAGGAGACCGGTCGGCCGGTTCGTATATCCGTTCGGCAAGCTGGACATGGGCGACGTGGGACTGGTCGGCGGCAAGAACGCCTCGTTGGGGGAGATGTTCCGTCATCTGTCCCGGCGCGGGGTCAAGGTTCCCGACGGATTCGCCGTGGGCTCAGATGCCTATTGGCATTTCATCGACGGTGCCGGCCTGCGCGACAGGATCGCTGCCGCACTGAAGGGATTGGACGCGACCGACGTCAAGGAATTGGCCAAGCGCGGGAAGCTCGTACGCGAGATGATCCTGAAGGCCGAGATGCCGGCCGACCTGACCAAGTCCGTCCTGACCGCTTATCACAGACTGTCGGCCAAGTACGGGACGAACGACTGTGACGTGGCGGTTCGTTCGTCGGCCACGGCCGAGGACCTGCCGGGTGCATCCTTCGCCGGGCAGCAGGAGACCTTCCTGAACGTGCGCGGCGAGACGGCGCTGCTCGACGCGGTGCGTCGCTGCTTCGCCTCGCTGTTCACCAACCGGGCCATCGCCTATAGGCAGGAGAAGGGCTTCGACCATCTTAAGGTTGCGCTGTCGGTTGGTGTGCAGAAGATGGTTCGTTCTGACTTAGCCTCGGCCGGCGTAATGTTTACAGTCGACACCGAGAGCGGCTTCCGTGACGTGGTGCTGATCAACGCCGCCTACGGTCTGGGCGAGAGCGTGGTGCAGGGCAAGGTCAATCCCGACCAGTACTTCGTCTTCAAGCCGCCGCTCCTGGAGGGCAAGCGGCCGATCGTGGGCAAGGACATCGGCGACAAGGAGACCAGGATCGAGTATGCGGCCAAGGGCGACTCGCCGGTGCGGGAAGTTCCGGTTCCGGCCAGAAAACGGCGTCTGTTCTGTCTGACCGACGACGAGGTTCTGCAGCTGGCCGAATGGGGAGTCGTGATCGAACAGTATTACTCGCGGCTGGTCGGACATGATCAGCCGATGGATATCGAGTGGGCCAAGGACGGACAGACCGGAGAGCTTTTCATCGTGCAGGCCAGGCCGGAGACGGTGCAGTCCGAGCGCGACCACAACGTACTCGAGGAATATCGTCTCAAGGAATCGGGACGGGTTTTGGTCAGCGGTCTTTCGGTCGGTTTCAGAATCGGACAGGGTAAGGTCAGAATCGTCAGGAACGCCGGCGACATGTCGAAGTTCCGGACCGGCGAGGTGCTGGTGACCGAGATGACCGATCCGGACTGGGTACCGATCATGAAGAGGGCATCGGCGATCATCACCGAGAGCGGAGGTCGAACTTGCCATGCGGCGATCGTCTCCAGGGAGTTGGGAACGCCGGCGGTGGTCGGCGTGAGCGGTGCCACTTCGACGCTGAAGGACGGTCAGGAGGTGACGGTCTCCTGCGCCGAGGGGGAGGACGGACGGATCTACGCCGGCCTGCTGCCGTTCGAGGTGAAGCGGACCAAACTGCGCGGTTTCAAGAAACCCCAGACGCAGGTCATGATGAACGTCGGCGAGCCGGACCTGGCCTTCGAGTTCTCGTTCATTCCCAACGCCGGCGTTGGTCTGGCCCGGACCGAGTTTATCTTCACCAATTTCATCAAGGCCCATCCGTTGGCTTTGCTTCACTACGACCAATTGGGGACTAAGGACCGTCGGGCCATAGACGAGCTGACCCTGGCCTATGACAGTCGCGAGGAGTTTTTCATTAGTAGATTAGCCGAGGGTATCGGTCGGCTGGCGGCGGCGTTCTGGCCCAACGACGTGATCGTCCGGTCCTCGGACTTCAAGTCCAACGAGTACGCCGGACTGATCGGTGGTCGGACGTTCGAGCCGGAAGAGTCCAACCCCATGATCGGCTGGCGCGGCGCGTCGCGCTACTACGGTCCGAAGTACGAGCCGGCCTTCCTGCTCGAATGCGAGGCCTTCCGTCGGGTCCGGGAGGTCATGGGACTCACGAACGTGGTGGTGATGATTCCGTTCTGTCGGACGCCGGAGGAGGGAAAGCAGGTCCTCAAGACCATGGCCAAGGCCGGGCTGAAGCGCGGCAAGAACGGGCTGCGGGTTTACGTCATGGTCGAGATTCCGTCGAATGTTATTTTGGCCGACAAGTTTGCCGAGGTGTTTGATGGGTTCAGCATCGGCTCGAACGACCTGACCCAGCTGACTTTGGGAGTGGACCGCGATTCGGAGTTGGTCAGCCATCTGTACGACGAGCGCAATCCGGCCGTATTGGAGTCGATTCGTTCGGTGATCCGTACTGCCAAGCAGCAGGGGGTCAAGATCGGCATTTGCGGTCAGGCCCCGTCGGACTATCCGGAGTTCGCCGAGTTTTTGGTGCGGGAGGGGATCGACAGTATCTCACTCAATCCGGATACGGTGCTCAAGACGTCGGTGCGGCTGCGAAAGTTCGAGGAACGGCTGAAGCGGGAGAGGAGACCGAGAGTATGATCGTTAGACGTAAGAGTCAAAAGATTTGATTGGGATTCAGACTTTTTTGTCGTCCCGTAAACTCTACTATGTCGTCCCGGATTTGATCCGGGACCCAGAAGCAACCCCTTGTCGTCCCGTCCTCCGAGCCGGGACCTAACCCTCTCTTGTCGTCCCGGGCCGAGACCCGGGACTCAGAAGCAGAAAGGATTGAATTCTGGATCCCGGATATTGTTCGCTGCGCTCGCAATTCCGGGATGACAGATTAAGAAGGGGCGTGGTTCTAGGATGACCAACCTTGAGTGAGGGACGACAAATGCTTTTCGTGAGTTAGCCTTCCTTCTCTCTTGTCGTCCCGGGCCGAGACCCGGGACCCAGAAGCAGAAAGATCGGAATCGTGGATTCCGGATATTGCTCACTGCGCTCGCAATTCCGGGATGACAAATATTTTTATGCAAAAACGCGCCGTTGGGCGCGCTTTTGCCTGGCGGACCGGAAGGGATTCGGCCTCGGCTCTCGTCGTCTTCCGCCGGCTCGGCCTGGCCACCGCCTCGCGGTCCCGCCTCCCAGCAGAGTCGGCGGGACATCGCTCCGGCGTTCGATCCCTCGCGCGGGCCAAGCAGTTGGCCCGCTCCTCTCCGCCTTGATCTTCCAAAACGACCGCCTTTCGGCGGTCGTTAAATATATGTGGCGGAGAGGGAGGGATTCGAACCCTCGATCTTCTCCGTGACCCCACTAAGGACGGCCGTTCAAAATCAGATACTGGCGGACCGGAAGGGATTCGAACCCTCGATCTTCTCCGTGACAGGGAGACGTGTTAACCGGGCTACACCACCGGTCCA
>Ga0051987_10000271_pt1 | contig 29036 bp, 25 predicted proteins | sample CryGey08umfilter_2_FD_58083 | JGI IMG/M metagenome (GOLD analysis project Ga0051987, IMG submission 58083) | Groundwater microbial communities from aquifer in Utah, USA - Crystal Geyser 4/10/14 0.8 um filter | ecosystem: Environmental > Aquatic > Deep subsurface > Groundwater | place: USA: Utah... | reverse complement strand
CGTGAAAGACCTTAAGGGCAAGGTTTCCGTTATAATGCCGGCTTATAATGAGGCGCCTACTATAAAGGAGAGCCTTGAGGAGACAGTGCGCACATTCAATGATTTTGGATGTAAGTATGAGATCATATTATTGGATGACGGCAGCCCGGACGGCACGTATGATGAAGCTTTGAAGATAGCAAGAAAATACCCGCAGATAAAGGTTAAACGTATACCGCGCAGGTACAGGAACTCCGGCAAAGGCAGGGCACTGAAGAAAGCGTTTCGTTATGTTACAGGCGACTACGTCGTTTTTTTAGACGCGGATCTTGATCTTCACCCTATACAGGTCCAGACACTTTTTGATATTATGCTCTTATCCGATGTTGATGTAGTCATAGGTTCAAAGCTGCACCCAAATTCAAAAGTCGAGTATCCGTTATCCAGAAAAATAGTTAGTTACATTTATTATCTTATTATTAAAATTCTTTTCGGCCTGCCAGTTCATGATACACAGACAGGGTTGAAAGTTTTTAGAACAGATGTCCTCAAGCATGTTTTTCCAAGGATTGTTGTAAAGAAATTCGCTTTAGACCTTGAGATATTGGCTAATGTGGCGCGCCTGGGATATAAAATAGCTGAAGCGCCAATAGTCTTGAAACAAAAAAGGCACATGGGCAGGATAGGTTTAAATGCTATTTGGCAGACCGGGTATGATACATTGGCTATTTTTTACAGGATGAAGATCATGAAATATTACGATCGTTTTCCGCATGAGGTTAAGTAATGGTGTCTATTATTATAGCTGTTAAAGGCTTTAACGATCTTTTGAAAGAATCCATTCAAAAGTGCCTTAAGCTTGACTATAAGGATTATGAGATCATTATTTTGCCTGACGAAGAATTTTCATATGATGATCCCAAAGTGCGGGTAATTCCCACAGGCCCATGCCTACCCGCAAAAAAAAGAAATATTGGAAGCTTACAGGCAAAAGGAGAGATCCTGGCCTTTTTGGATGATGACGCGTATCCTTCTGAAAACTGGTTAACAAGCGCGTTGAAAAATTTTAAAGACGGCGATGTAGCGGCTGTCGGGGGGCCTGCTGTAACGCCTCCGACTGAAGATCTTTTAAGGCGTTCTAGCGGCCTTGTTTATGAGTCTTTCGCGGCAAGCGGCACATTCCGTTACCGTTACATAAAGTCTGAAAAGAGGCTGGTAGACGATTATCCTTCGTGCAACCTTATTGTAAGAAAGGCAATTTTTGACCTATTAGGCGGCTTTAAGACTAATTTTTGGCCTGGAGAAGATACTCACCTGTGCCTTGAGATAACCAAGCGCCTTAATAAAAAAATAGTCTATGACCCAGAGGCGCTTGTCTTTCATCATAGAAGGCCTTTATTTTTACCGCATTTGAAGCAGATCCGCAGCTACGCGTTGCACAGGGGTTATTTTGTTAAACACTTTCCTGAAACTTCTTTGAGATGGCAATATTTCATTCCAACTGTTTTTTTAACCTGGTTGGTATTAGGTTTATTTTTAGCATTCCTTGATAATTCTTTCGCGTATATTTACGCGGGTTCTATATTAGCATACGGCTTATTTGTCTTAGCCAATGTTATCGTGAGAAGAGACATGAAAATGACGTGTTTGGTTGTTTTAGGTGTTTTTCTAACCCATCTCTGTTATGGCATGTATTTTATTTTTGGGCTTATCGCGCCAAGCTTAAAAGAGGAGGACAGGCCGTGAAGATCGCTATAGCTTATCCTCCTTTAAACGCCAAAAAAGGCGCGCCTCTTTTATCTCAGAACAGGCAATTTCAGTATTTCAAAGAACCCACTTATATTTATCCTGTTGTGCCCGCGCAGGCCGCGACACTCCTGAAAAAAGCGGGGCACGAAGTATTCTGGATCGACGGTATCGCGGAAGGTATTTCTTATGAAGATTTTTTAAAGAGGGTTATTGATATAAAGCCGGATGTAATAGCTATGGAAACCAAGACGCCGGTGGTGAAGCAACACTGGAAGATCATAAATGACCTCAAAAAATTATGTACTATAAAATATAATCTATTAATTATTTTATTCGGCGACCACGTCACCGCGCTGCCCCAGGAATCCTTTGATAACTCAAAAGTAGACTTTGTCCTTACCGGTGGCGATCATGATTTCCTTTTATTAAGTTTGTGTAATTCTATAAACCATGAACTATCAACTATAAACTATGCGTCACTTGAGCCAGGCATCTGGTATCGTGATAATGGCGTAGTTAAGAACACAGGCGCATTCAAGCTTGACCATGACCTAAATTCAATTCCTTTTATTGACCGGGACCTGGCCAAATGGCAGCTCTACGCGTTTAAGAACGGTAATTTTAAAAGAACTCCCGGCACATATATTATGTCAGGACGTGATTGTTGGTGGGGAAAGTGCAAATTTTGTTCTTGGCCGACTCTTTATCCGCGATTTAGGTCAAGGCGCTCAGAGAATGTAGTTAACGAGATAGGATCTTTAGTTGAGCGCTACGGCGTATCTGAAATAATGGATGATACCGGCACATTTCCTATCGGTGATTGGCTTGACGATTTTTGTAGTATAATGATGCACAGGGGTTTGAATAAGAAGGTTGCCATTGATTGCAATATGCGTTTCGGGGCATTGAGCTTAGCTGAATATAAGAAAATGAGACAAGCAGGTTTTCGTCTTGTCCTGTTCGGCCTTGAATCTGCCAATCAAAAAACCTTAGACAGAATAGACAAAAATTTAAAAGTTGAAGATATCATAGGCTCATGCAGGGCTGCCCGAGAAGCAGGCTTGTATCCGCATATAACCATTATGTTTGGTTATCCATGGGAAACATACGATGAGGCGCTTAATACGCTTAAATTAGGCCGCTGGCTGCTTAAAAAAGGCTTCGCCTACACAGTTCAGGCTACGGTTGTCATACCATATCCTGGTTCTAAGTTGTTTGAAGAATGCCGTAAAGATGGCACTTTAGGGACACTTAATTGGGATGATTATGATATGAAACAACCGGTGATGAAAAGTCCCATAAATGATGCTCAAATGATGGGCCTTGTGCGAGGTATTTATAATGTCGCGTTCAACCCGGAGTTTATTTTTAACAGGCTAAGATCGGTCAGAGATATGTCTGACCTGGCGTATTTTGGGCGCGGAACAAAAAAAATACTTGGCCATATATTTGATTTTGAGCACCATAATGTGAGCCGAAGGCGTATTTAGCGAAATCCTGCGAAGCGTGTTAAAATTGTCGGAGAGAATTTTAACACATTTTGCGAAGCTGGATAGAAAGCGAGGTATCATGAAAGGAATAATTTTAGCAGGAGGTAAGGCGACAAGGCTTTTTCCTATCACCAAAGGTGTATGCAAACAGCTGCTGCCAATTTATGATAAGCCGATGATATATTATCCGCTTTCAGTCCTGATGCTGGCAGGCATAAAAGATATCCTTCTTATATCTACCTCAAAAGACGTCCCCCGGTTTAAAGATCTTTTAGGCAATGGCGATGGCCTGGGTATTAAACTATCGTATGCCGTTCAACAAGAGCCGCGCGGCTTAGCAGACAGCCTTATCATAGGTGAGGATTTCATAGGTGATAATAGCGTTTCTTTGATATTAGGAGACAACATATTCTATGGGCACGATATGACTGGTATATTAAAACAGGCTGCTCGTTTAAAACAAGGAGCTTATGTTTTTGGGTATTACGTTAAAGACCCACAGCGTTATGGTGTTATTGAATTCGGCAAGAACTCCAAAGTCGCGTCTATTGTAGAAAAACCAAGTTCGCCAAAGTCTAATTGGGCTGTTACAGGGCTTTATTTCTACGACAAGAACGCGGCGAAGATCGCCAAAAAAGTAAAACCTTCCGCCAGGGGTGAGATAGAGATCACTTCAGTAAATAGCGAATATTTGAAAAGAGGCGAGCTTAAAGTAAAACTTTTAGGCCGTGGTTATGCCTGGCTTGATACAGGCACTTACGATTCTCTGATAGACGCGTCTGTATTCATTAAAACTATTGAGGAAAGGCAGGGCTTAAAAGTGGGTTGTATTGAGGAAGTCGCCTATCGCATGGGTTATATCAATGCGGGCCAACTAGAGCGCTTGTCCGCGGCAATAAAAACGCCATACGGTGAATACCTGAAAGGTATATTAGACTATGAAAAAAGATAAAATACTTATTTTTGGCCGCGGTTTTATAGGAGAGAGATTACAAAAGGCGTTGCAATGTCAAATAACCGAAAAAAGGATATTGAAATTTGATGACGCTGACATGGAGGTTGCGAGATTCGCGCCTAAAGTCATCATTAATTGTATAGGTTACACGGGCGCGAAGAATGTGGACGGATGTGAATTAGATAAAGATGCTACACTTTCAGCCAATGTCTTTGTACCGCTTCTATTAGCTGAGGTAGCTTTACGCCGGGGTATAAAATTAGTCCATATATCAAGCGGCTGTATTTATAACTACGATTATTCTAAGAATAAGCCTATCACAGAGCAAGACATCCCGGACTTCTTTGGGCTTTTTTACAGCCGCTCAAAAATTTACGCTGAAAGAGCTTTGGATATTTTATCGTCTAAATATAATATCCTGATCGCCCGCATAAGAATACCTCTTGACGATAGGCCCACACCGCGGAACATCCTTGATAAGATAATACGGTACAAAAAGGTCATAGGCCTGCCTAATTCCGTAACATATATTCCTGATTTTATAAAGGCTTTAAAACACCTGATAAAAAAGGACGCAAAGGGTATATATAACGTGGTTAATTCAGGCGGCATGCGGTATCCGGAATTTCTGGATGTATATAGAAAATACAGGCCTGATTTTGAATACAAGGTCATAAGTTATAAAAAACTTGATCTGGTCAGGACCAACCTTATACTTTCCACAAAGAAACTGGAAAAAACAGGGTTTAAAGTCCGGCCAATAAAAGAGGTATACGAAGAATGCGTCCAAAACTATCTAAAATATTAGTAACTGGCGGGGCGGGTTTTATAGGCAGTGAGTTCGTCAGGCAAGGTGTTGCGAGCGGCCTGCGGGTAATAGTCGTTGATAAATTGACTTATGCCGGAGACTTAGACAGGCTTGAGAGCGTAAAAAGTAAATATAAATTTTATAAGGCCGACATTTGCGATAAAGCTAAAATAGATAAGATATTCATGGCAGAACGGCCAGAAAAGATTGTCCATTTTGCCGCGGAGAGCCATGTAGACAGAAGCATTGAAGACGCAAGCCCTTTTATTGAAACCAATATAAAAGGCACGCATGTCATTTTGGATGCCTGCAGAAAATATAATATAAAAAGACTTGTTTCAATGTCAACTGATGAAGTATATGGAGAAATTAAGCGAGGCCAATTCACGGAAGATTCCCCAATACAGCCAAACAGCCCTTATTCCGCGGCTAAGGCGTCTGCGGACTTCTTGGCTAAGGCGTATATCCGTACTTATGGTTTGCCAGTGGTTATAGCGCGCCCCTGCAATAACTACGGCCCGTGGCAATTCCCTGAGAAACTTATACCGGTCATTACCCTTAACGCCTTAAATAATAAAAAGGTCCCTGTTTACGCGAAAGGGGAGAATGTCCGGGAGTGGTTGCATGTCTCTGATTGCTGCCGAGCTATTTTTTTGATATTGGAACGCGGGCGCGTAGGTGAGGCTTATAATATCGGCTCTAGCAAAGAGAATAAGAATATTGACACTGTGAAAGCAATTTTAAAGATCCTTAAAAAACCCCAAAGCTTAATAGAATTCGTAAAAGACAGGGCTGGCCATGACTTCAGGTATTCTCTAAATTGCGATAAGCTTAAAAAAGAGCTCGGTTGGTCACCTAAGGTAAGATTTGAAGACGGTTTAAAAGAAACAGTTTATTGGTTCATTAATTCAAAATACAATAAAAGAGGCCACAAAATATGATCTATAAACATGCGAGTTTTGGCTGGGTCCCGGATGTCCCTGACCAGAGAGATTTTCTCTATAAGGCGATCAGGCCAATTATTCGTTTACCCAAAGCTGTTGATCTGACAAAATTTTGTTCAGTCGTTGAAGACCAGGGCGAACTGGGGAGTTGCACAGCCCAGGCATTAGCTGGAAACCTGGAATTTCTTGATTATAAAATTGATCTCGTTTACGAAGATGTAAGCCGGCTTTTTATCTATTACAATGAGCGGGTTCTTGAGAAAACAGTTGATCTTGACTCCGGCGCGTCATTAAGGAACGGTATTAAGACCCTTGTGAAAACGGGGTATTGCCAAGAGGCTATCTGGCCTTACTCTATAGAGTTTTTTGCAAAGAAGCCACCTAAGCAGTGTTACTTAGAGGCAAGATCGCATTGTATCCAGTCTTACCATCGTCTTTTAACGCTTCCTGAGATGCTAACTTGCCTTTCCGAAGGATACCCTTTTATATTTGGATTCGCTGTGTATGAGAGTTTTCAAACACAGGATGTGGCAAAAACAGGTTTTGTCCGCATGCCGCGCAAAGATGAGCGCATGCTCGGAGGCCACGCGGTTATGGCAGTAGGCTTCGACCAGCAAAAGAAACGTTTCCTGGTCCGCAACTCCTGGGGCGCTAAATGGGGCAAAAAAGGTTATTTCACCATGCCTTATGAATATTTAGAAACCCTTGCCGATGATTTTTGGACTGTGAGAAAATGATTAATGGAGGGACTGTGAGTAAAGAAAACAAAATACATATTTTAGTGACTGGTGGAGCAGGCTATATTGGTTCAATCTTAGTTCCGGAACTTTTAAAGCTTGGGGTTAGCGTTACTGTACTGGATAATTTTATGTGGGGCCAGAATTCGTTAGCTGAATGTTGCGCTAATGAAGATTTTAATATTATTAAAGGCGATGTCCGTGATGAAAGCGTTTTAAAACCTCTTTTGCTGGGAGTGGATTATATCTTTCCGTTGGCGGCGCTTGTCGGAGCTCCTTTGTGCGATAGAGATAGAACTGGCGCAGTGACTATTAACCGGGACGCTGTTGCTTCTTTGGTAAAACTCGCTTCCAAAACTCAGCGGATAATCATTCCTACCACTAATAGCGGTTATGGCGTGGGCCAAAAAGGTATTTTCTGTACGGAAGATACACCGTTGAATCCTATTACTTTATATGGGAAGGTCAAAGCCCAGGCTGAAAAAATTGTATTGGACAGAGGCAATTCCGTTAGCTTAAGGCTGGCTACGGTCTTTGGGATGTCGCCGCGCATGAGGATCGATCTTTTGGTTAATGACTTTACCTATCGTGCGGTTAAAGATAGGTTTGTTATTGTATTTGAAGGTAACTTTAAGCGTAATTATATACACATTCGCGATGTAGCGCGGGCTTTTGTTCATGTCATGAACAATTTTGATGTAATGAAGAACGAGCCTTATAACGTGGGGTTATCCGAAGCCAATTTATCAAAGCTGGAACTTTGCGCTAAAATTCGCCAACAGGCCCCTGATTTTGTTTATCTGGAGTCGCCTATCGGCGAAGACCCTGACAAGAGAGATTATATCGTATCAAATGAAAAAATTGAGAAAACAGGTTTTAAACCGTCTTATTCTATTGAGACAGGGATAAAAGAGTTGATCAAGGGCTATAAAATGATATCAAATAATAAATATGGCAATGTCTAAGAATATTAAAAAAACTGATAAATTCTTTGAAAACCTGAAAGCTAAAGCCAGCTGGGTAAGGGTAGAAACAATAAAGATACATAAAATTGCGCCTGAAACCAGGCTTGCGTCATCACTATCCGCGGTCGAAATATTTACTGTGTTGTATTATGGCAAATTGATAAATTTTAATTCAAAAGTGATCAATTCAGAAAATAGGGACAGATTTATTATCAGCAAAGGCCATGGCGCTATTTCGTTCTATCCTATCCTCGCGGATCGCGGATATTTTTCTAAAGCAGAATTGTTGAAAGTTTGTAAGGAAGGCTCTATTTTGGGAGGTATTCCTGATCCTATTATCCCGGGTTTTGAGACTATCAATGGTTCACTTGGCCATGGTTTAGGAGTAGGCTGCGGCATGGCTCTCGCGCTTAAAAGAAAAAAAAGAAAAGAAAAAGTTTTTATTTTAATGGGAGATGGCGAGCTCTACGAAGGGTCTGTCTGGGAAGCAGTGATGTTTGCCGGAGAACATAGGCTTGATAATCTGATCCTTGTTATTGATAACAATAAGGTTTGCATGCTTGATTATTGTAAAAATATCCTGGATTTATCTCCACTTGGCGATAAATTTAAAGCTTTTAAATGGGATGTCAAAGAAACAGATGGGCATGATGTTAAACAGCTCTATGGTTCTTTAAGAGCCTTTAAGGCGTCTGCTAACGGAATGCCGAAGGTTTTGTTAGCTAATACGGTAAAAGGTAAAGGTGTTCCTAGGCTTGAAATAGACAAACTCAGTCATATTAAGAACTTAACAGCGCAAGAGGCTGATCTATTGATCGCGGATCTAGAATGAACAACGAAAAGCAGACTATGCGGGATTGTTTTATTGAAGGGCTTTGCTCAAAGATGGAGCATAATAGGGGCCTGTTTTTTTTATGCGCGGATTTTGGTTCACCAAAGCTTGATAGATTAAGAGAAAGCTTCCCTGATAGATTTATAAATGTCGGTATAGCAGAGCAGAATTTGATCAATGTCGCCACAGGCTTAGCGCTTGAGGGTTTTACGGTTTATGCTTATGCTATCGCGCCATTTCTGGTGATGAGGGCATACGAACAGATAAGGATAAATCTGTCTTTACACGCGCAGCTCAAGGAAATAAACATAAATTTAGTAGGGGTAGGTGCGGGTTTAAGTTATGACGTGTCAGGGCCTACTCATCATTGCCTTGAAGATATTACGATCATGCGCGCCTTACCCAATGTGGAGGTCATTTCTCCAAGCGACTGGGTAATCGCTAAAAAATGCGTTGATTATTCCATAAAGGTTAAGAAACCCAAATATCTGCGTTTTGACGGTAAGCCTTTGCCTAGGATCTATGATATAAATTCATCCGAAAAAATAGAGGAAGGATTTTGCGAATTAAAAAATGGCGCTAACGTTTGCTTTGTTTCTACAGGTTATATGACCCATAAAGCGATCAAAGCCGCGGATATGCTTAAAAATCAGGGTATTAGTGCGGGTGTCATAGATATGCTCCTGCTTAAGCCTGTTCGCGCTGATAAATTATACAAAACTCTTAAAAAATACGCGGCGCTTATTGTGCTGGAGGAGGCATTTATTAATAAAGGCGGCCTTGATAGCCTGATATTAGGGATATTAAATTCAAAAGGTTCTAATATCAAAGTAAAAAATATGGGATTTTCCGATAGCTATGTTTTTGAAATGGGAAGCAGAGATCAACTGCATAGGTTAAATAAGCTTGATCAAGATAGTATTATAAAAGAAGCTAAAAAGCTTTTAAAGCAATGAGTGAGCGATTAGACATAGTTTTGATAAACCCCGGGGATAAAAAACAAATTTATCAAGATCTTGGGGCCGATTATTCCGCGGTTGAACCGCCTTTTTGGATAGCTGTTATCGCGTCATATCTGAGAAATAAAAAATACAATGTTTTTGTTATTGATGCTAACGCTGAAAACCTTAATCCTGATGAAACTGCTAAAAAGGTAAGTTCGTTAGATCCTAGATTATCCGCAGTCATAGTATATGGTTCTCAACCTTCAGCTTCAACACAGAATATGACTATCTCCGGAAAGATCTGTAACGCGCTTAAAAAAAATACTTTTGCCAAGGTTGCTATCGGAGGGCTTCATCCATCAGCGCTTCCCGAAAAGACACTGAAAGAAGAGCGCGTAGATTTTGTCATAGAGGGAGAAGGCCCGCATACCTTGACCGGCCTGTTGGAAGTTTTACGCTCAGGGACGACGGATTTTTCTAAAGTACTAGGGCTTTGGTATCGCAAGGGCAAAGATACATTCAATAATCCAAGGGCTGCGGTTATTTCCGACCTGGACAAATTTTTGCCGGTTGCCGCTTGGGACCTTCTTCCAATGCAGAAGTATAAGGCGCATAACTGGCATTGTTTTGACCATATAAATGAACGCTCGCCGTACGCGGCTATATATACAAGTCTGGGGTGTCCCTACAATTGTATTTTCTGCTGTATAAACGCGCTTTTTGGAAAGCCAGGTATAAGGTATAGAAGCCCTGAGCTAGTTGTTGAAGAAATAACTTTATTGGCTAAGAAGTACGGCGTAAAAAATATTAAGATAGTTGATGAGCTTTTTATTTTTAAAGAAGAACATTATATGAAAATTGTTGACCTTCTTTTAGAAAAGAAGCTTGATCTTAATTTTTGGGTTTATGCCAGGGTAGATACAATAAAACAAAAAAATTTATCTAAAATGAAGAAGGCAGGTATAAACTGGATCGCTTTGGGGATCGAATCGGCAAATCCCTATGTAAGAGATAGCGCGCAAAAGAGAATGCGGGTTAATGATATAAAAGCAGTTGTCGTCGCGATACAAGGCGCGGGTATCCGGGTGATAGGTAATTTTATTTTTGGGCTTCCGAATGATACGTCTAAGACCATGCGTCAGACCCTTGACTTGGCAAAAGAACTTAATTGCGAATTCGTGAATTTTTATTGTGGGATGGCTTATCCTGGTTCAAAATTGTATGAAATCGCACTAAAGGAAAATTGGCAGACTCCAAGAGAGTGGCACGCTTTTTCTCAGCATTCTTATGAGACTCTGCCACTGCCTACTAAATATATCAGAGCGAAAGAGGTTTTAAAGTTCAGGGATGGCGCGTTTCGCGAATATTTTGAAAATCCCGCGTATTTAAAAATGCTTGCTGATAAATTCGGCGAAAATGTAAAAAACCATATTGAAGTAATGGCAAAAGTAAAGTTAAAACGGAGGCTTTTAGAATGATAATAAGTAAAACTCCCTTCAGGATCTCTTTTTTCGGAGGAGGCACGGATTATCCGGTATGGTTCGAGGAACACGGCGGCGCTGTTCTATCAACTACAATAGATAAATATTGTTATATCAGCATTCGTTATCTGCCGCCATTTTTTACGCACAAACATAGGATCGTTTATTCAAACATTGAAAACGTAAAATCTATTGATGAGATCCAGCATCCCTCGGTAAAGGCCCTTCTGCGGCAATTTAATATAGAAAAAGGGCTAGAGATCCATCACGATGGAGATCTACCCGCGCGTTCCGGATTAGGCTCAAGTTCAGCTTTTACTGTTGGAATGTTGAACGCGCTTTATGCCCTGAAAGGGAGAATAATCTCAAAATATGAATTAGCTAAGCAGGCGATAGACGTTGAAAGGAATGTTTTAAAAGAGATCGTTGGTTCTCAGGACCAGGTTGCTGTCGCGTGCGGTGGTTTTAATAAAATAACATTTAATAAGGACCATACTTTCCGTACAGAGCCTATGACCTTGCAGAAAGAAAGGATCATTGAACTGGAACAGCATTTGATGCTTATATTTACCGGATTTTCACGTTTTGCGTCGGAGATAGCTGCCGAGCAGATCAAGAATACGATGGACAGAAAGAAGGAATTATCATCGATGAAAGAAATGGTTGATCACGCGATAGAGATACTCAACAGCTGCCAGGATATCGCTGAGTTTGGTAAATTGCTTCACGAATCGTGGCAACTTAAAAAATGCCTTTCAAATAAGATTTCTAACAAGGTGGTGGACGATTTATATGTTCAGGCCATAAAGCACGGCGCTCTCGGAGGAAAGCTTCTGGGGGCAGGCGGCGGCGGTTTTATGCTTCTGTTCGTGCGCCCTGAGAATAGAGAAAAATTAAAGCAGGGCCTTAAAGATTATCTTGAAGTAAAATTTTCGTTTGATAATGAAGGAAGCCAGATCATCTATTACAATCCATAAATGAAAGACTTAATAAAAAATACGGATGTTTATATTCTATGCGGCGGTTTGGGTAAAAGATTGAGGCCGGTTATAAAAAATATTCCAAAACCGCTTGCAAGGATAGCAGACAGGCCACTTCTGGATATTATTATCGGCCGTTTGTCTGGTTTTGGTTTTACTCGTTTTATTCTGGGCGTTGGTTATAGATCAGAATTTTTCAAAAAACATTACAGAAATCCAGTTGTAAAAGGCCTAAAGATCATATTTTGTGAAGAAAAAACACCTCTTGGGACAGGCGGAGCAGTCAAAAAAGCGAAGAGCCTGATAATAAGTAATCCATTTTTTGTGTTAAACGGCGATTCTTTTTGTGAATTTGACCCGTTAAATTTTTTGAAGTTCCATAAGAAAAAAAAGGCTGTTGTTTCAATACTTTTGAAAAAAGTCTCTAGCGGGGCTGAGTACGGCAGGGTAAAACTGAACAAGGCAGGCCGTATATTAGATTTTAGTGAGAAAAATAGCCTGGTAAGGAATTGCTTGGTAAACGCCGGGGTTTATTTATTTGATAAAAAGGCATTTGACATTATGCCGAAAAAAAAGGCTTTTTCTCTGGAACTAGATTTTTTTCCAAATTTAACAGAAAAACAATGTTTTGGTTACGCGGGGTCAGGTTCTTTTATTGATATTGGAACGCCTGAGAGATATTCAAAAGCAAGCAATTATTTTTTAAGTAATAAAAAATGGAAGAAATTGATATTTTAATTATCGGCGCAGGGGTTGTAGGGCTTGCGATAGCTAGAGAAGTCTCTGCTTCTGACAGGCGAGTTGTTGTTGTAGAGAGATATAATTCTTTTGGCCAGGAAACAAGTTCCCGCAATAGTGAAGTTATACACGGAGGTATGTATTATCCCGTTGGGACACTTAAGGCCAGCTTTTGCGTTGAAGGCAGAAGAAGGTTGTATGAATTATGTAAAAAATATACTATACCGCACAAGAGGACTGGAAAGCTTATAGTTGCCGCGGAAGATAGTGAAATAGGTGATTTAGAAAAACTTTATGCGTTGGGGCAGGGAAATGGGGTAGAAGATCTGGCATTGCTTGACAAAAGCTCAATGAAAAAGATCGAGCCAAACATAAAAGGGGCCCATGCTTTATTTTCTCCTCATACGGGGATAATTGATTCTCATGGTCTTATGAAGTTCTATCTTGCTTCAGCGCGGGAAAATGGCGCTATGGCAGTATTTAATGCCGAAGTCATATCAATTGAAAAAACTGTTTCAGGTTTCGGTGTTGATGTCAGGAATGGCAATGAAACGATAAAAGTTTCTACTCGTGTTGTAATAAACTCTGCCGGCCTTGATTCTGATCTGGTTGCTGAAATGGCAGGTATTGACATTGAAAGGTATAAGTACAGGCTTCATTATTGCAAAGGGCAATATTTTAGGGTTAATGCCGCAAAAGCTAAGATGATAAACGGATTAGTTTATCCTGTGCCTAAGCCAAAAGCAGGCGGATTAGGGATACACGCGACAGTTGATTTTGCTGGTGGTATGCGCCTTGGGCCAGACGATGAATATACGGGAAATCGTAACAAAGATTATTCCGTTGATGGTTCACGTTTGGATAAGTTTTTTAGATCAGCTAATATTTTTATGCCTTTCATCGCGCCTGACGATCTTAGCGTGGATACTTCAGGTATTAGGCCTAAATTGCAGGAAAAAGGCGCTGAATTCAGGGATTTCGTAATTCAGGATGGATCAAACATGGGGCTGTCGGGTTTTATAAATTTGATAGGTATCGAATCTCCGGGCCTGACCGCTTCACCAGCGATCGCGAAGTATGTAAGCGGCTTGATCAAAAATATCTTAAATTAAAGGATCTGTTTTGAAAATTCCATTCGGCACAATCACTATCTCAGAAGAAACAAAAAAACTTGTTAATAGTGTGTTGGATTCCGGCAGGGTCTCTAATGGCAAGTATGTCAGGGAGTTTGAAGAACTTTTTGCAAAGTTAACCGGCGCTAAAGAGGCTGTGGCTGTTTCAAGCGGGACTGATGCCGATACGCTGGCCTTGGCAGTACTATATGACCTTGGCGCAAAACGTGGTGATGAGGTAATCGTTCCTGCTCTTTCATTTGTCGCAACTGGGAACGCGGTGTTGCACGCCGGGTTTACGCCGGTTTTTGTGGATGTGGAAAAAGAAACACTTAATATTGATCCTTGTCTTATTGAAAAGGCAATAACTTCCCGCACAAAAGCTATTATGCCGGTGCATTTGATGGGCAAGCCGGCAAAAATGGACGAGATATGCCGCATTGCCAAAGAACATAAACTTTTTGTTATAGAAGATGCCGCGGAAGCGCATGGAGCCAAATACAAGGGGCATAATATCGGCACTCTTGGCGATATGGCAGCTTTTAGCCTGTATCTTGCGCATATCATTACAACCATTGAAGGCGGCATTGTTACAACTGATAAGGAAGAGTTTGCGCAGATCCTTCGTTCGCTTCGTTGCCATGGCCGTGCTTGTAAATGCAAGGTGTGCATAGTTAATACCGGGTCTCAATATTGCAAAAAACGTTTTATCCAGGGTAAGGATATCAGGTTTATTTTTGAGCGAGTCGGTTATTCGTCTAAAATGAATGAGGTTGAGGCGGTCGTAGGTATAGGAAGTCTTGAGGTTTATCATGAAACTATCCGTAAGCGCAGAAAGAATTTGTATGCGATGATCGCGCGCTTAAAAGAATTTGATCGGTATTTCTTTACTATTAAAGAAGAAAAATATGAGAAGATCGGGCCTCATGCTTTTCCTTTTGTGATAATTGAGGGTAATGGTTTTTCCAGGGACATGGTAGTCGATCATCTTGATAAGAATGGCATTGATACTCGCGATCTTTTTTCTTCTATGCCTACGCAGTGCCCGGGGTTTGAATATCTTGGGTATAAATTGGGCGATTTTCCAAATGCTGAATATCTCGGACGTAGCGGCTTGCATATAGGCGTGCATCAGGATATAGGCCCGGAGCACATTGACTATTTTGTTGATACGTTAAGAAAATTCCTTAAAACATACGCGAAATGAACAAAAATTCACGCATTTATATTGCAGGCCACTGTGGGTTGATAGGTTCAGCAATTTTAAGATTGCTTAAAAGATGCGGCTATGGAAATATCATTACGCGCGCTCATCGGGAGCTGGACCTGACGGATAGGAAGAAAGCAGAGGTCTTTTTTAAGGCACAAAGGCCTGAATATGTTTTTTTGGCAGCAGCCAGAGTAGGAGGGATCTATGCCAATAATGCTTATCCTGCTGAATTCATTTATCAGAATCTTATGATTCAGACTAATGTGATAGATTTGTCTTATAAATATAAGGCAAAAAAACTTTTATTTTTGGCAAGTTCCTGCATTTATCCTATAGGTTGCAAGCAGCCGATGAAAGAAGAACTTCTTCTGACAGGGCTGCTTGAACCCACTAACGAGCCTTTTGCCATAGCAAAATTGGCCGGGATCAAGATGTGCCAATTTTATAGGCGTCAATATAAAATGAATTTTATTTCTGTTATTCCTGCGAATGTCTATGGCATAAATGACCATTTGGGGAAAGACGCCCATGTGGTTTCTTCTTTGATGTCTAAATTTTATACTGCAAAGAAAAACGCTGATATCCAGGTCGTTGTCTGGGGCAGCGGAAAACCCAAAAGAGAGTTTTTGTATGTGGATGACCTAGCAAACGCTTGTTTATTTTTAATGCAACATTATGATTCCGCAGAGGCCATAAACGTGGGAGCTGGCCGTGAAACTTCTATAAAAGAACTTAGCCTTATGCTTAAGCGCATAACCGGTTTCACAGGAAAGATTACATTTGACTCAAGCAAGCCTGACGGGAATCTCAGGAGGTTCCTTGATTCAAGCAGAATAAATGCCTTAGGCTGGAAGGCAAGGACCGGCTTGCAGAAAGGCCTAGCGCTAACCTATGAGTGGTATAAGCGTAAATCATGAAGATACTGTTTAATTTTATTAAAAAACTCTATTTATGCCGTTCCATCATAGGGGCGATGGCTGTGCGTGATATCCAAAGCCGCTACATAGGCACTTTCGTAGGTTTTTTCTGGTCTATTATTAATCCTCTGGCGATCGTATTGGTTTATTGGTTTGTTTTTTCTGTTGGGTTTAGGGTTCAATTAGCAAAAGGAGTGCCCTGGATTGTTGTTTTTATGTGCGGGCTTATTCCATGGTCTATGTTTACTGAACTTCTTACGACTAGCTTGAATTCTATTAATGCCAACGCGCATCTTATCAAAAAGACTGTTTTTCCTGCCGAGATACTTCCCGTAGTCAGTTTAGTTACCTCTTGGTTCACTCACGCTATTATGATCATCTTGCTTTTGATAATTATGGCATTTAACCAGATATCATTTTCGTTTGCCAATTTTTATTTTTTATACTATTTTTTTGCTTTATCGGTTTTCGGCTTAGGGCTAGCGTGGCTGATATCAGCGCTGAATGTGTTCTTTAAGGATGTGGGGCAGTTCTTGAATGTTGTTATTAATCTTTGGTTTTGGCTTACGCCTATTGCCTGGCCTTTGGATATTGTCCCGCGGCAATATCAGTTTATTATCAAGCTCAATCCCATGTATTATATTGTTGAAGGGTATAAATCTTCTTTCGCCTATACTGCGGTTACCACGCAAAGCTTTACTCACCTGTGCCTTTATTATTGGGGCATTGCATCAGCTGTATTTTTACTTGGAGGCCTTATTTTTAGAAAACTAAAGCCGGAATTTGCAGAGGTCCTATAGAATGAAAGAGGCAATTGCCGTATCAGTGAAGGATGTTTCTAAAAAATACCGTCTATATAATTCTCCGCGTGAACGTTTTTTTGAAGCAGTGCATCCTTTCGGAAAAAAATTCCATCGCGAATTCTTGGCACTTAAGAATGTAAGTTTTAATGTTCCAAAAGGTAAGACCGTAGGTATTATCGGCAGGAACGGCTCCGGAAAATCCACATTGCTTTCGATCATTTGTTCTATCTTAAAGCCCACTTCTGGAGTAGTTGAGGCTAATGGCAGGATATCATCTCTCCTTGAATTAGGAGGTGGATTCAATCCTGACCTTACCGGCCGTGAAAATGTCCTGATAAACGGCCAGATATCAGGATTTTCGGCCTCTGAGATGAAAAAACGCCTGCCTGAAATTGAGGCCTTTGCTGATATTGGCGAGTTTTTTGACCAACCGGTAAAGATATATTCATCTGGGATGTTCGTGCGCTTAGCCTTTGCCGCGGCTATAAATGTCGACCCGGACATTCTTATTCTTGATGAGGCATTGGCTGTGGGAGATGCTAAATTTCAACACAAGTGTTTTTTGAAATTCAGAGAATTTCAGGAAAATAAAAAGACGATAATCTTCGTTGGGCATGATATGCAGGCGATTTTGAGGTACTGCGATACTGTGTTGTTGCTAAACGCTGGCTTGTGCGTTAACGAAGGAGGACCTGAAGAAGTCGTGAGCCACTATTTTGACATTTTGGCAGGTATTGAGCACAAACAAGTCTCTCCCTTAAAATCAACTCAGCCTGTTAAGCATAAGGAAGGCGCAGGCCTTGTTAAAAATTTTATTGAAGCTTATCCTGCAGCTGATTTATTTCCCTCGCATCACGCATATAATAAAAATGAAATACGCCATGGATCTTTAAGCGCTGAACTTATTGACTTCCTAATCGTCAACCAACACGAAGAGGAAATATCAAGCTTTAACTATGGTGACATAATAAATTTATATGTAAAAGCCAGGATTAATAAAACCGTAGTCTCGCCTCATGTAGGCTTTCTTTTTAATTCTTTGGATAATTATGCAATATACGGGGTCAATACTCAAATGTTAGGTATACCATTAAACATGCCTAAGCAGGGAAACATATATGTTTGCAAATTTTCGATAAATGCGAAGCTTTCTGCGGGCGACTATTTTATCGATCTGGGAATAGGGGAATTTAGTAACGGGGGATACACAGCTCTTGATAGGAGATGTGGTGTTATCAACATCCGCATTGATAATAGCCCGCAGTTCAGCGGTATTGTTGATATCGGAGCAAGCTTCACTGAAATCCCAATAATACCATGAATAATCCAGCTTGCACAAAAACACTCTCCTTGCCGCAGCTAATAGAGATTGAACCCACAAATTGCTGTAATTTACGATGCGAGATGTGCCACGTTTCACACATACCATCATATACCAAGCGTTTTCTAGATATAGGGCTTATCCCGAAACTTAATTCTCTGTCTGGATGCTGTATTTCGATAGGTTCCGGTTATGAACCTATGGTGCATCCTGAATTTGCGGAGCTTGTGGGTAAATTGAGCAAAATTGCCGGAAAAATACAGATAATCACTAATGGAACTCTTTTGAACCGTAAAAATCTTGATGCTTTGACCAAAGCAAAACCCTGCCTTATAAATTTTTCTTTTGATGGATGCACTAAAAAAACATATGAGACCATACGCAACAATGCCAGATTTCAACATGTGGTAAAAAATATTTTAAATGTCGTAAAAACTTTCAAGAATAAAAAAACCATCGTGACTGTCAATTATACGCTTATGCGCGATACACTCATAGAAGCATCCGCGGCAGTAGATTTTTGGAATAAACGGGGCATAGATATGATCAGGTTTCTTCTTATGGTCGTTCGTTATCCAGATAAAAAATTAGTCCAGAATTGCCTTTACCCGTTGCGCGAGCAGCTTGAAAGCATTATGGATACCGTAGCCAGCGATATCGTGACCCGTAAAAAAAGGATCGCTATGGAGCTGGGTTTTAGTATTGCAAAAAAAAATTCATTGACGCCTTACTTTGATAAAAGCATATTGAGATCAAATAATCCTAAAGCCCGCGTTCTTGCGAGCTGCAGGCAGGCTTATTTGTATGAAAATGATAAAAATGTGCCTCATTTCAAATGCAGAGGTGCATATAATTCGGCAACAATACTGGCCAATGGTGATATACAAATATGCTTTAAATATACTATCGGCAATCTGCATAATTCATCTTTTGAGGAGATCTGGTTTTCGTCTTATGCTGACGAAATAAGGAGTTCTATGGCTACCTCTCATGAAAATTGCATGAATTGTGACTGTTATAAGTTCGGCATAGCCTACCACGATTTAAAGCTGGATGATATTAAGAGTTACTTCGCCTCAGAACTCCTTCCGTGGGTTGACACTGTTGATTTTGAAAGCGGTAAAATTGACGTAAACCAGCTATTCATAGAACCAAAATTAGTAGAAGTGAAAGATAATATGAACATAATTTACTATGCCGGTTATTATATAGCAGCACCGCATTCTCTTGGCTCCCTTGACTTGCGAACCGTTGATTTTAAGAATTACCCCGGATTAGTGTGCCGAATAAAATATGAAGACCTAATGTCTCAGTTAATAAAACTAGGATAATAGCATTTTATGAGGATCTTATTTGATAACCCAAGGAATAATAAGATTAAAGTAAGCATTATTCTGCTTGACTGGTCATGTAGAGAAAGCTTTCATACGTTGCAGTATTTAAATGACCAGTCAGTAGACCGCGACCAATACGAAATAATATGGATAGAATTCTATGATGCAAGACCCCCGAGTATAACCAATATGTTGCAAAAAAGCATCCAAGATGGCAGGCTTCCAATAATTGACAAATGGATAATCATGGAAATGCCAAACAACATCTATTACCATAAGCACCTTATGTATAATGTCGGTATAGTGGCAAGTTCTGGAAATATCACGGTCATCTGTGATTCTGACGCTATGGTAAAACCCTCTTTTATCCAGAATATCATCAAATCATTTGATGATGACCCAAATATAGTTTTGCACATTGATGAGGTAAGGAATCTGAACAGAAAATTTTACCCTTTTAATTACCATTCTTTTGACGAGATCCTTGGGGAAGGCTGCATCAATTGGGTAGGAGGCAGAACCGCAGGCTTAGCTGAAAAAAACGACTTTATCCATATGCGAAATTACGGTGCGTGTATGTGTGCTTTGAGGCAAGACCTTATCAATATCGGAGGAGCAGACGAACATATTGATTATCTTGGGCATATTTGTGGGCCATATGAGATGACCTTCAGGCTAATAAATACGGGAAGAAAAGAGATATGGCATGATAAGGAATTTCTTTATCATACGTGGCACCCAGGAAGCGACGGCCTTAACAATTATTTAGGCCCACATGATGGCCGAAATGTATCAACAAGGGCTCTCCAAATAAAAGATACGGGTAGAATATTACCGTTCCAGGAGAATGAGATCTTGAAACAGATCAGGCTTGGTAAAAATGTTGATAAAGGCTCACTTATAAACCGGATAATTGATGATAAATCTTTGGCCGATTGGGAAGTAGACGACAATAAATTCTTTATTTCGTTTGGCAGGATAGCATATCATAGAAAAGAATTTGATGAGGCTATAAAAAACTGGAAAAAGGTATCAGGCCCATATACCCTGGATGATATTTTTTTAAATGAATTCGCGAGAGCTTATTATTTTAGATCCGAATACAATAAGGCAATTGAACTTTTTAACACGGCTATTGTTATAAATCCTAACAACGCGCTTGTTTTAGCAGGTTTAGGCTGGGCGCACTTACAAAAAAAAGATTTTACAAAAGCAAAGGAATATTTCGAAACGGCGCTAAAGATCAAAGATCGTAAAAATGAAGACGACTTAATGTGCCCTCTTCGCGGTTTAGGCTTATTACGCAAGGTATCGTTTATATACAGCTTACCAAGCGGAAGTATCTTATATAAGGTCATATACCCAATATTTACTAATCTCGCACAATATTCCTTTTCATTTTATAGCATAATGATAAAGATAGGCAGAAGATTAAAAAATAAAGATTTTAGGGTGCCTGAAAGCTTGAAGCGGAGATTTAAAAAGAACGCTTTCACGCGGCATTTTCTTAAAAATAGCTCAGAAATATTGGGCTTATCCGAATACTTAAGATATGACAGCTATCCATGCGAAATACCTGGTTATAATGTCAAATCAAACCTTGATTTCCTGCTCCTTGAACTGCCTCCTAGATATATGCCGCTAATGCCTAATGGACTGGGCTATGTGCATAATATACTATCAAAATGCGGGATAAGTTTTCAGACCATTGATGCAAATATCGCGATTTATCATAAGTATCATGAGAATAGGTTAAAGCATCACCTCAAATCGATTACTACTTCATCTGGATATGCCATGGTTGAAGATCCGTGGGCCAACTTTAATATGAGCGAATGGGATAAAAAAGAGGTAATCGACTTTTTTATGTTTGAGCTTAAGGAACTTATCGCTCAAATTACCATGAATAAACCCAAGGCCGTGGGTATTTCTTTAAGCGGTAATAACCGTAATTTGGCCAAACAATTCGTAAAAGAGCTCCGCAAAAACCTGCCTCATGTCACTGTAGTGGTAGGCGGCTATGATTGCGTTTATCATAGTGTCGGGCAAACCTTGTTTTCAGATTTTGACTACATGGTGATCGGGGAAGCAGAGCTTACGCTGGAAGCATTGGTAAAAGCACTGGCTAAAGGCGACAAGCCGAAAGACCTTCCGGGTATAGTTTCTCGTTATGATTCTCCCGGGCGCGTTTGGGAGAAAATCCCCTTGCTAAAAGACCTTGATTTGATTGATTTTCCGACATACCAGTGGGCAAAACACGTCTGGTACCAGGATTGCGAAAGAAAGCACCTTGTGCCAATTACAGCCAGCCGTGGTTGTAATTGGGGGAAATGCCGTTTTTGCGGCGAATGTTTTACTTTTAGGATAAGAAACCCCAAAAAAGTAGCTGATGAAATTGAGTACCATACCAAAAATGGTTTCAATACCTTTCATTTTAACGAAAGCGATGTTAACGGTGCGCCTCAAATCTTGTATGATCTGTGCTCAGAGATTATAAAGAGAAGATTGCGCCTGAAATTTATGGCGCAATTGCGTATTGATAAAAGAAACACCGCTGATTATTTTAAACATTTGGCATCGGCCGGGTTCACCCATTTAAGATTTGGAGTAGATGGCTGGACGGATAAGCTTATGCGCCTGCAGAATAAAGGTTATAACCTGCGGATGGTCTTCCAAAATCTAAGAGATTGCCACAACGCAGGCATAACCACCACAGTTAATACGGTCATAGGTGTGCCCGGTGAGACAGAAGAGGACGTTGATGAAACAATTGAAAATATTGTAAGTTGCAAAAATTATATTTCTATCATTGAGAGTTTTAATACACTGCTTTTAATAGCAGGCAGTGAATATTATCGCAATCCGGACAAATACAAAATACGTTTTCGAGTAAGCAAAGAAACAATATACAGTGAGCACGCGTATTTTGTCCCTCCGGAGCTATGGTATAGTGAAGATCCTTATATTGATCAGGAAGTGAGAATGCGCCGAGTGGAAAGGATCATCTCAGGTTTATATGAGAATGGTGTTAATATCGGGAGCTTTGCCTCTAAAGTAGTTGAGGACCTAAGGCGCCAGCGCAGCCAGAACGAGAGGTTAGAAATTGAACAAATCCATTCTTAAGCCTATGCAAAATTCGAACAGGTATTTATTAAAAATAATGCTTTTTTTTAACATGATACCCTTAGTGTTGCGGCAACTATACTTAAAGTCAAAACACGTTGTCGGAGATAAGGCATTCTCAAAAAACCTGTTTTTAAAACTAATTATGCTGTTTATTTTTTTAAAAATGATGCATAAAAACAATCTCTTTACTGTCCGTACATGCCAGCAGGGCATAACAGAACTTAAAAATGTTGGTATAAAAGAAGTTGTTTTTTACGGCGCGGGCAATATGACGAACATTCTGGTCATCCTGGCCAAAGAGAACGGTATAAAAGTTAACGGTATTTACGATACATCTCTGGCAGGTAGAAGGTGCTTGGGCCTTGAGATAGCGAATGAAACCGCGGTCAAAGAGTATACCGGAAAGATCATTATCAACTACTTTAACGATATAAATGAGAAGATAAAAAGGCTTCAAAGCCTGGGCGTTGATAGAAGTAACATAGTGAGATTGATCTAATGGGCGCAAAAGAATTTTCATTGATCCTGCCGACAAAAGACCGCCCTAAATTAGCGGCTAGATTATTACAAACCATAGCGCAGACGTCATCCGATATAGATAGAATAGAAGTAATCCTGTATACCGATGAAGATGACACTGACAGCCGTGAAATAGAATATCCCGGAGTGCCTTTAGTAAAGATATCCGGCAACATAAAGCTTATGGGGGCCATCACGAATGAGTGTTATAAGAAAACCAGTGGAAAATTTATAATGCTGCTTAATGACGATATGATATTTAGAACAAAAAATTGGGATTTAATGGTTGAAGAAGAGTTCGCGCGTTTTCCTGATGGAGTAGCGCTTATATATGGTAACGACCTATATTATGGCAAGGGTATGGCTTCGTTTCCTATCTTATCGCGCGTTGCCTGCAAAATGATGGGGCGTATTTGTCCTTCTGAGTTTAAAAGACATTACATAGATGTGAATCTGTTTGATATATTTTCTAAATTATCTGTTTTAGGCCATAACCGGCTTATATATATGCAAGACTTGGTTTTTGAACATATGTTCTATGAACTTAGTATTATAGCTTACGATAATATCCCCAGGTTTTCCGATACCGAAAGCGACCAAAAGGTTTTTTCTTCTTTGGAAACTTTGCGGCAAGACACCGCGATAAAAATGGCGCGTTTCATTAAAAATCATCAAGGATAATGAAAATAGCATTCGTGCATGATTGGCTCACGGGAATGCGTGGCGGGGAACGGGTCTTAGAGGTTTTTTGCGAAATGTACCCCGCGGCGGATATTTATACTTTGTTTCATATAGAGAGAAGTGTTTCACCATCCATTGAATCGCATCGTATTTATACTTCTTTTCTTCAAAAAGCTCCCGGCATAAAGAAATATTATCGTTATTACCTGCCTTTGATGCCGATAGCCATAAGGCAATTCGATCTATCTAACTACGATCTTGTGATATCGTTCAATCATTGCGTTGCCAAAGGCGCGCGCGTAAGCAAGAAAAGCGTTCATGTGTGCTACTGCTTTACGCCTATGCGCTATGTATGGGAATTAAGAGATCAATATTTTGGCATTAATCGCGGCAACTTTTTTTTAAGAGAGGTTGCTCAGTGTTTTTTTCCATTTTTAAGAAATTGGGACGTATCGGCCGCTAAACGTGTCGATTATTTCATTGCCACGTGCCGGAATGTCCAAGGAAGGATCAAGAGGTGTTACAGCAGGGAATCTGAGGTTATTTATTCACCGATAGATATGCAGAGATTTTCCCTGAGCGCCCAAAGAGACGATTATTATCTTGTAGTTTCAGCGTTCGCGCCTTACAAAAGAATTGATCTGGCTATTAAAGCGTTTAATTTGCTTGGAAAGAGTTTAAAGATCGTAGGCTGTGGCCAGGATGAAAAACTCCTAAAAAAAATTGCGGGTCCGACTATTGAGTTTTTAGATTGGCAGCCTGATAACGCGGTCGTGGAGCTTTATAAGCGATGCAGAGCGTTTATTTTTCCAGGAGAAGAGGATTTTGGGCTGACTCCTTTGGAAGCCCAGGCATGCGGTAGACCCGTCATAGCCTACGCAAAAGGTGGCGCGTTGGAAACTGTCATTGACAACGAAACCGGTATATTTTTTGATACGCAAACCCATCAGGCTTTGGCAGATGCTGTGTTAAGATTTGAATCCAAAGAAAATGGATTCATACCTGAAAAATTAAGGTTACACGCTCAAGCTTTTGACAAAAATAAATTTCAAGCCAAAGTTAAAGTTTTTTTTGATAAGATATTGAACAATGCTGAAAAAGTATAGCAAGCTATTTAAAGGTTTTTTTGTAATATTCGATACTTTGTTTATTATGTTGAGCTGGGCTTTAGCATTTAAGCTCAGGTTTGTTTGGTTCAACTTTTCATCTTCTGAAAGCCACCTGGATTTTATCCCGTATTTCAGAGTTGTTTTTTTTATTTTACCTGTTTTTCTCGTTGTTTTTTCTTTGTTCGGGCTTTATCAGCCAATGAGGATAGCCAAAGGAAAAAAAGAGTTATTGGATATTTTTAGGGCATTTAGTTTTGCTCTTATACTTTTTATTTCAATTTTATATTTCTTTAAACAGATCAATTTTTCGAGGATAGTCTTTGGATATTTTTGGGTTTGTGGCATTGGTTTGATCGTTCTTGCCCGCATATCTATCCGAGGAGTTTTGCGGAGTTTGAGAAAAAATGGATTTAACTTAAGGCGTATCCTTATAGTTGGCACAGGAGATTTAGCCAGGCAGGTAGCGCAAAAGATAAGAGAGCATACAGAGTTCGGTTTGACCATAACTGGTTTTATGACTGAACACATTGAGGATGTTCCTGCAGAAATTGACAATATCCCTGTTTTGGGAGTTTACCGCGATATACCTCTTATTAGTAAGCAGTACTCTATCGACCAGATCGTTTTCGCGCTACCCCTGAAAGAAGAGCGTATGATCAGGGTACTTTTGGGCCTAGTCAATGAAGAATCAACGGACCTGAAGGTTGTTTTGGACCTGAGGCCTTTTTTCTTCCTGCGCCAGAGCGTTGATGAGCTAGATGATCTACTTGTCATAAACATCAGAGAATCTCCGTTCTATGGCTGGAATAGCATTATTAAGAGAGTTTTTGACCTTTTTGTCGCGGCTGCAACATTGGTAATACTTTCTCCGTTATTTATTATTATCATTGTTTCGATCAGATCAACCTCGCGCGGCGGGATTTTTTATAGGCAGACCCGCCTGAGTTTAAACGGCCGCTCTTTTAATCTGATCAAGTTCAGAACAATGAAAGTTGACGCTGAAAGCATGACCGGCCCGGTCTGGGCTAAGGCTGACGACGGCCGGAGAACAGCTGTAGGCAGGTTTTTGAGGCGCTGGAGCTTAGATGAAATGCCTCAGCTTATCAATGTAATAAAAGGCGATATGAGTATTGTTGGCCCAAGGCCTGAAAGGGAGGTTTTCGTTGAAGAGTTTAGAAAACATGTTCCGAAATATATGCTCAGGCACATTATTAGATCCGGGATGACAGGCTGGGCCCAGATCCACGGATTAAGAGGGGATACATCGCTTGAAAAACGGCTTGAGTACGACCTGTATTATATTGAGCACTGGTCGTTAGGATTGGATATAAAGATCGCGCTACGAACGATCCCGGCTATTTTAGAAGGGAACGGGGCTTATTAAAGCATGAGAACCAAAGCATACTTATTTTTCGATACAGCCGTATCGTTGACTCTTTGCGCGCTTATTTTTATGGTGCCGTTTTATAAAGCCGCAACTGAAATACTTTGCGTTTTGGCGATCTTATTTTTTGCGGCTAAGAAGATCGCTCATCCTGATTTCGCTTTTATGCGCTCCTTGTCACATGTTTTTCTTTTACTATTTTTTTTATTTGGAGCTTTGTCTTTGCTGAACAGCGGTTCTTTCTTAGACATAAGCCTCAGGGCGCTTTTTGGAAAATGGATGAAGTTTGTTTTTATCTTTCTGATTGCCAGTGATACATTGACCGATCCCATCCGTGTTCGGCGTTTTATATTTTTCGGATTAGCGGCAGCCTGGCTTGTTTGTATTGATGGATTGTATCAATATTTTACGTGTTCAGACTGGTTCTTTCATAGAGAGTTAATAAAACATGTGAATGGAATTTATGGTGTTACTGCGGTATTTATTCACTATAATCTTTTGGGATCTTATCTGACCGTAGCGTTTTGTATATCCTTAAGCGTTCTTTTAGATAATTTAAAGAAATCAACATTGCGCTTTATGTTTTTAATGTTTGGGGCATTCTTGATAGTCATAGTACTTTTTTTGACATCTTCAAGAGGCGCTTTTACCAGTTTGATATTTTCCATTGTTTTGGCCGCGGTGCTTTGGGGGCAAAAACGCCGTGTTTTTTTTGCGCTGGCCTTATTCGTAGGATTGTCTGTATTTTTTCCTATAGGCAAAAGGTTGTTTCTCTTGGGATCATCCAATTTTGATTCTCAACGGTTTATAATTTGGAAAAATACCTTGCCTATGATCCTGGAACATCCTTTTATCGGCTCTGGAATAGGCACTTATATGCAAAATTTTTCTAAATTTATCCCACAGCTATCAGTTCGTCATGCACATAATTGTTATTTACAGATCTTTGCAGAGGGTGGATTTTTTAGCCTTTTGAGTTTTCTGGGATTTGTATTTTTTGTGCTCAAAAATGCCGGCAAGGCATATGTTAAAAGCCGGGATATATATCTTTTGTGTGTTTTTTGCGCCATTGTAAGTTTCCTGACGCATAGTTTTTTTGATGTGGACCTATACTCATTACAATTGTCATATATGTTTTGGCTTTATTTAGGTGCATTAGTAGCAATAACTAGATATCAGTTGGCTAAATTCTAACGAGGCTGTTATAATGATTGATGTTTCAGTAATTATTTCAACAAAAAATGAAGCGTGCCGAATCGGTTTTTGTCTGGCATCTATTATAAATCAGGATTTTTGCCACGAGAGGATAGAAGTAATTGTTGTTGATAATAATTCAACAGATTCTACAAAGGAAATAGCCGCGAGATATGGTGCAAAAATTTGTAATTTTGGGCCCGAGAGATCTGCCCAAAGGAATTTTGGTATAAAACAGGCACACGGCGAATATATTCTTTACTTGGATGCGGATATGCAATTGTCCAAAACAGTCATTAAGGACTGCGTTAAGAAATGCCAAGAAGAAGATCTCATCGCTTTATATATACCGGAAAAGATCAAGGGGCGTGGTTTTTGGATCAAAGTAAGAGATTTTGAACGAAGTTTTTACAATACAACGTGTATTGACGCTGTTCGCTTTATTAGGCGCGATGCCTTTTTAAACGCGGGCGGTTTTGATGAAAGATTCAATGAAGGGGAAGATTGGGATTTGGACAGACGAATTAAACAATTTGGTAATACAGATATTATAGAATCACCTTTATATCACAATGAAGGCAGGTTTAGCCTAAGTAATTATCTTAAAAAAAAGGCTTTTTATGCCAAAAATATTAGTTCCTACATTCGCAAGTGGGGAGAAAACGACCTAATTATAAATAAACAGGTTGGTTTACGTTATCGTTATTTTGGAGTTTTTTTTGAAAATGGCAAGTTCAAAAAACTATTACTGCATCCCGTGCTTACACTTAGTATGTACTGGCTAAAATTTTGTGTTGGAATAATTTATATTTTCAAAGGTGAAAAACAGATGCCGCAAGATTTGCCTCATTATTATAATTTAGAGGTTCCTTACTTACTTCAAAAGTATCTTGCGGCAAGCCAAGGGAAAAGTTTCTGCGATCTAGGTTGTGGCGATGGCGCCCTATTATATGCCTTAAATGAAAGTGGTTATCTTCTGAATAAAGAAGTATTCGCTGTGGATAGTTCAAAGAAAAGAATTGATATTGTTAAACAGATAAACCCTGTATTTAAATGTTTCAATGATGATGTATGTAACATAAGAGATCTGGGGGCTCAAAGCATAGATTTCATAGTGAGCACGCAGGTCATTGAACATGTTCCTGATGATGAATGCATGGTCCGTGAGATAAAAAGAATTTTAAAAAGCTATTCCATTGTTTATTTAACGACGGTGTTTAAAAAACGATACGCGTGGTATTTTTACCGTAATAACAGAAAATGGGTGATAGATCCCACTCATGTCAGAGAATATATGGATGTTAAACCACTCTTGCAGTTATTTCAAAAATACGGTTTTGAAAAACTGGAAGAAAAGAAAACGCTATTGTGGTTTCCTGTATTAGACTTTTTTTTAAAAAGGATGGGCTTGTGTAGAAAGATCTATCTTAATAAAATATTCCACATGTTAAGACAGATAAAAATACCAATTTTTGGTTATTATAGCTGGGAATTAGTCTTTAGAAATTAGCTCAAAATTAAATATGAATGAAAAAATAAGTATTTGTTTACCGGCATACAACGCAGAGGCTACGATCAGTGAAACCATAAAATCTTTATTGGCGCAATCTGTAAAAGATTTTGAATTGGTGATCGTGGATAATTCCTCTACCGACAACACGATCGATAGGATAAATTCATTTAATGATCCGCGTATCAGGCTTTACCGCAATAAAGAAAATTTG
>Ga0051987_10000255_pt1 | contig 29765 bp, 31 predicted proteins | sample CryGey08umfilter_2_FD_58083 | JGI IMG/M metagenome (GOLD analysis project Ga0051987, IMG submission 58083) | Groundwater microbial communities from aquifer in Utah, USA - Crystal Geyser 4/10/14 0.8 um filter | ecosystem: Environmental > Aquatic > Deep subsurface > Groundwater | place: USA: Utah... | reverse complement strand
TGAAAAAATACTAAATGAAGAATAGCATTTATTTTAACTCATGACGACACTATCTAATAAGCACCGCAGTACTGGGTGCCAATAGTGTGCCCTCACTTCATGAAAACAAAGCAGCATTTACTGTTGAAGCAGACCCCAGAAATACAGATTGCTTAAATAATCCAAGTGATTACAATCAAGAGTATACAATAAATCTATTGTGGGTAAATCAGGTAAAATCAACGACAACTGTATTCCCATTAACTAGAGATGTTTTCATACGCAGAGAACTAATCACCCATAATCATTTACAAAACCTTGTCAATTGGGCAACCCTTCATCCGAAAAGTGATATTTTCGTCTGGTATGACAACGCTACAGAGCAAGCCGTTCAGGAAACAGAAAGCTTATTAACAGAAAATAAACTCAATAATGTCACACTAAAAAATATAGAAACCTTAACAGCCTTAGCACCTTCTTATGCATTTTTGTCTGACCCTAAAGTTCCAGTATATTATAAGGTTGATTTATATAAGCTTATGCTAACAACTGAAATGTTAAACAATGACGTCAATAAAACCCTTGTCTTTTCTGATTTTGATTTACCGGCACTAAACAAAGAAAACCTTTTTGACGCGGATACAATATCAAAATTAACGAGTTTTAATCTTGTTTTTACCCAAGACGGACATCTTGGTTTTGAAAATTCGTTTCACATTATGCGACATGACCGAGATTTAATATCCTCTTTAAACTTAATTGTTCATCACGCCACTGAAATTGCAAAGGCTTTTCTCGTTCACCCAAAGGCTAATTTAAGATTATTTGATCCACAACTTATATACGATTTTTTGGGTCAAAATTTTTTCCAAATTTATTATACACGGAAGGGATGGATCACAGATGATGAAAGAAAATGTGATTGGAGCGATACGGCAATTAGACAAAAAACAATGTACTCCCGAAGCGCAGTTGCTGCTGACAAAGGACGTCATTATGGGTTAGTTACTTTTACACCAGCAACTCATAGGGCGTCTGAGTACTCTTTTAAAAACAAAGATTTAGAATCCATCTTCCCAGCTAATGATGAAGACAGGGTAAACTTACCAGTTCCTGGGAAAAAAATCGATCATACCCCATCCCTACAATATTATTAAGTTCGTTTTAACAAATTTAGCAATATTTGATAATGGATTTACGCCATAAGCACTAGGATATGTACCGTATATAAAGTCAACGGCCTGATAAGCTTTTAGCAAAAAGAAAAATTAAAGGGGGCGTGCATCTGTAATTTGTGTTTTAATCATACGATTATCTGCAGAATCTGGCTCTGCATTATTAACAATTGTTACTTTTAACAAAATAACCAGTTCTACAACTTCATCTGAATCGCTATGGCTACCAAAAATATCTTTAATAATTGGCATATCACCAGCGCCTGGTAGACTGGCCTGGTTGTGTGTTGACTTTACTTCCATTAGTCCACCTAAAACACCAACATCGCCAGATTTAACCCGCAGTATTGTATCCATTTCTTTAACATCAACAACTGGCACAAGCGATTGTTTCACCTCACCATTTATATTTGAATTGGCCGAAAGTGCTAAATCAACTGCAGGGTCTGCTACAGTTTGCGATAATTTAGATATGGTTGGACGTAAAAATAAAATTACATCACCAGTTTCATCATCTATAGAGGGTTGAACTGACATCACCAGACCAATAGGTACGGTTTGAATATCACTTGATAAATTGAAATTTTGAATATTGTTTTGTGTGCTGATTTGCTTATCATAATTAATTCTAAAATAAACATGATTTTGCGCTACTTTCATTAACGCTGTTTGATTATTCATAACGGTTAGGCGCGGACTTGATAACGTTCTTGATGATCCAAATTCTTCCAAAGCCTGTAAAATACCTGAAAATTGAGCGCCTTTTGCCCCAAATTCAAGGCTATCTCTCCCTGCAAAAGCCGTATCTAAAAAGGGGGCAGAACTGGCAAGTGATCCAAAGTTTGCTTTTGTGACTAAGTCGCCACCACCAAGTTTTTGCCAGTTAATACCACTTTTAAAACCATCTTTTAGCGTAACTTCTATAATTTTCGCCTCAACAAGTACTTGGCGACTTGTAATATGCTTTAGTTGATCTAAGTAATTTTTCATCAGATCGTGCTGTTTTTGTGTTGCAAAAACAGAAATTAATCCTGCTTGCTTATGAATTGAGAACTTACCAGCTTTTTCAGTATGACTTAGAATTGTTTTTAAATTTTCTTCAACTTCAGCCCAAAAATTATTTTGACCTTGAATCTTAACTTCACTGTTCGATCCATTATCTAAATTAACAGTATGCCCTTGCGCTGTATTTGAACTCTGCGTTCCAAAAACATCCGTTGCAATAGAAATTCTGTTTTGGCTGTTACGTTCCATATTTAAAAATTGCACATTATAATTTTGACTATAGGGCGCATCTACTTCAATCCGCAAACTTGTGCCATCACGGGTAAGACGCAGGTTTCCAATATCACAAATTTGCTTAATAATATGATAAAATGGTTTATTTTTAGCTGTATAAATAATGTTTAAATTTACATTTGTTGCTAGCTGCAACTCTGCGCCGCATTGATCTGCAAGCGTTGTTAGAATTTCTTTAATAGGCGTCTGTTCTGTAATAACAACTGACACACGTTTTAATAAAGACTTCGCAATATTTTCGTGCTCAATCTTTTTCGCATAAGGCTTAAACGTTTGAACATGCTTAAATTGATCAAGATCAGCAACAGGTTGCGTAATTTCTTTTAATTCATCTTTTGTTTTTTTGGGGTGTAATGACTTATGATCCACAAAGTCAGAACATGCAGATAGAAAAAATAGAGACAAGATAGATAGCAAAAAAGATTTCATAAAATTTATTTAATATTTTACATGTCTTTACTCTACACCTCTAATTCCTAACGAGAGGTTAACAAGATGAATCCTTGATAGTGGTTTATGTTTCAATCTGAACTTTGTTATTTGAACACACAGTCGCTAAAACTAAAAAAATGGTAATTTCTAAAAATTTTAATTCAAGTATTGAATGCCAATAAAATTTATACTGGGCTGTAAGCTAGATAATTGTTTTTCAATATTATTGATTGTATCTATTGCACTTGATACAAAAACAATGGTTTTGGGTTGAGACGTAGGGCATCCCATTTTAGAATGTGTTAGTGAACGTAAAAACTCTACCAATACACGGCCATCATCAATAGCTTTGTTATACTTTCCATTTACACAAAGCAAACCATGATAAAAAGTTGGAACATCATGGAAATATCTTGGAAGATTATTCAAGGGCTTTACTTTAGTTGGTAAGCCATGTGCAGTAAAGTTTAATCCAATTTTTTGCAGGGATTCTCTAAATTTAAATAACATTTTGTTCTTGGTTTGTTGAGATGGGTTTACAAGTACTGATGTATAGCCAATTATTTTAACACCCCTTTTCTTTAAGTCTCTGATACGCAGTGGGGATTCTTTTTCTATAAGAGATAATCTTCTTCCATAAATTGCATGCGTGTTAGCAAGCTCTTTTTCTTTTGAAGTTAAGCTACTTGATTGTACATCACATGACGCTATGCCCTTAATTTGTTTTGCATCTTTTTTGGGCTGAATGAGAGAGTTCTCTAAGTCAAAAATCACTAGGATATTTTCTGGGTTCTCTTTTTTTAAAACGTCACTTATGCAATCATTTATATCGGCTATCTTTTTTATGGTGCTACATTGCGCAAAAATCGCTTGCTGCACAATCATCATATGAAAAATAATAGTGAAAAATAATTTCATAGTAATCGCTCCTTAAATAGGCTTATTCTAGACCCAGATCTTTACGAATTGAAGACTTTTCCATCCAGTCATTTTCAACTTTCACAAACAGTTTTAAATGTACCCGTTGATTCATCTCGGTTTCTAAAATTTTTCGTGTTTTTTCACCAATAGACTTAATTCTGCTACCTTTAGCGCCCAAAATAATGCCTTTTTGTGAAGACCTTGCAACCACAACTGCTTGAGAAATTTTAACACTACCATCTTCAAAATATTCAAAAGATTCAGGCACAACATATGTTTCATAAGGAATTTCTTCATGAAGCTGCAAGTACAACTGTTCACGTGTAATTTCTGCAGCCCATAAATTTTCAGGCTGATTACTTAAAATATCTTCCGGGTAATGCCATTCGCTGTAGGGCATCTTATTGGCCAGTTCTTGTTTTAATTCATCCGTTCCTTGGGCGTTAAGGGCTGAAATACAAAACGTTTTTTCAACATTTTTATACCTTGAAAATTGCTCAGCAATCGTTTTTACTTTTTCCTCCGTTAGCTGATCCACTTTATTTAAGACAAGAACTAAAGGGCTATCGGTTTTTAGTTCATCTAAAATGTCAAAGCTTGATGATAGATTATGATAAGTAGCATCTACCAAAAGCACCAAAGCATCAACGCCTTTAACTGTATTCCAAGCAGATTTAACAAGCGACTTTTCTAGTGTCTTTTTGGGTTTAAAAATACCAGGTGTATCTAATAAGACAAGTTGCGTTTCTTCATATATAGCTATCCCTAAGGTGCGAACACGCGTTGTTTGCACTTTATGAGATACAATAGAAATTTTCCCCCCAACAAACAAGTTGGTGAGGGTTGATTTTCCGGCATTTGGCTGGCCAATAATGGCAACAGTACCGCATTTTTTGTGCATATAAAAACCTTAAGCTGCTGACATGATGTCTTCAATTTGCCTTGTCGCGTCAGCTTCATCTATTTTTTCAACAAGACACATTTCACGTGTAAAGCGCTCTAATGCTGCTTGATAAATTTGGCGTTCACTGTAAGATTGATCTGAATCACTTTGTGAGCGAAATAATTCGCGCAAAACTTCTGCAAGTGATATAGGATCACCTGAGTTTATTTTTGTTTCATATTCTTGCGCGCGGCGACTCCACATTGTACGACGCGTACGAATTTTTGTTTTTAAAATATCGAGCGCCCCATCCATATTTTTCTTCGATGATATAGCACGCAACCCTGCAGCATACGCCTTAGATTTTGGCAAACGCAGTACCATACGGTCTTTTTCAAAACTAATAACAAGAAGTTCTACTTCCATGCCTGAAATATTATGTTGTTCCGTTCCCATTAGCTGACCCACACCATGTGCGGGATAAACGACGTAATCACCTTGTTTAATTTTTTGCTTAGTCATAATGTGAAAAACCTTTCATGTATATCAATACTGTTGATATATATACTATTTTTAAAATTTCAAGTGTTTTCTTGTTTAAATTCAGGGCTAAAATGGTTCTCAAGCTTATTTGGCACATCCAACCATTCATCAGCATCTTTTGGTGGGTCTTTTTTCTGCGTAATAACAGGCCATAAATTTGCATATTTTTGGTTTAACTCCACCCATGATTCCATTTTAGGTTCTGTATCGGCACGAATTGCTTTGGCTGGGCACTCCACTTCACAAACCCCACAGTCGATACAAATTTCTGGATTTATAACAAGCATGTTGTCACCCTCATGAAAACAATCCACAGGGCATACTTCAACACAATCAGTATATTTACACTTAATACAAGCGTCAGTTACAACAAATGTCATACATATATTATTCGACCTTTTGAACATTTATAGCATAAAAAAACACTTTTTACAAAGGTCAATCCAAAATTGAATAGGATAATGCCTTTAGATCGATACCTTCTGCCTTTCATTTATACAAAAAATGTCTTAAAATCAAACTAAGTATTTAAAAAAAGATTCCCATGACAACGCATTCAAAAGTTCTTATTATTGGTTCAGGACCAGCTGGTTATACCGCAGCCATTTATGCAGCACGTGCAAACTTAAAACCAACACTATTTTTAGGCATTCAGCCTGGCGGACAATTAACAATTACAACAGATGTTGAAAATTATCCTGGTTTTGCAACGGCTATTCAAGGGCCATTTTTAATGGAGGAAATGCATAAGCAAGCAGAAAATGTTGGCACAACCATGGTGCGCGATGTTATAAAAAAAGTTGATTTTTCAAAGCGCCCTTTTAAATGTTATACAGCATCTGAAGAATATACGGCAGATACTGTAATTATTTCCACAGGCGCCCAGGCAAAATGGTTGGGACTTGAAAGTGAGAAAACTTATCAAGCTGGTGGTGTTTCTGCCTGTGCCACTTGTGATGGTTTTTTCTACCGTGGTAAAGATGTTGCTGTTGTTGGGGGCGGTAATACGGCTGTTGAAGAAGCTATCTTTTTAACTAATTTTGCAAAATCGGTAACTTTAATTCATAGACGCGATTCATTGCGGGCTGAGAAAATCGCGCAGGAACGCCTGTTTAAAAATGAAAAAATCAAAGTCATATGGAACAACCAGGTTGATGAAATTTTAGGAACAGACGATACGAAAAAAGTTACAGGGCTATCACTTAAAAATACCCAGGATGGTTCTAAGCAGAAAATAGATGTGCAAGGTGTCTTTATTGCAATAGGTCATACACCAATGTCTGCAATATTTAAAGGACAATTAGATATGGACGCAGAAAACTATCTATTGGTTGAAAAAGGGACTGTACGTACAAAAATTCCAGGTGTATACGCTGCTGGTGATGTTACAGACAAAGTGTACCGTCAAGCCGTAACTGCTGCCGGCATGGGTTGTATGGCGGCCTTAGACGCTGAAAAATTCTTAGCAGAATAGGAAAAATTTTATATGTTGGTTGATAGTCACTGTCATTTAAATTTTCCAGACTTCAAAGATAAAGTTCCTGAAACATTAGATCGTGCACGCCAAGCTGGAGTCACAAAATTTTTAACCGTCAATACAAAATTGTCAGAAACAGATGATCTTATCGCAATTGTGGAAACGAACAATGATGTTTGGTGCTCTGTTGGTGTACATCCACATGACGCTAAAGACCATACGATGTCTGAAATTGAAGACAAAGTTATACAGTATGCAAAGCATCCTAAAGTTGTGGCACTTGGGGAGACTGGCTTAGATTATTATTACGATAACAGCCCCCGGCTTGAGCAAATGAAAAGCTTTGAACAGCACATTATATTAGCTGAAAAACTAGATTTACCCCTTATTATCCACACCCGTGATGCTGACGCGGATACAATTAATCTTTTAGCGCCCTATAAAGGCCTTGTAACCGCAGTATTTCATTGTTTTAGTGGCGGCATCAACCTTGCTGAACAAGCATTAGACCTTGGCTTTTTTCTATCTTTTTCTGGTATTGTAACGTTCAAAAAAGCAGAAGAAATAAGAGAAGTTGTAAAATTTACACCACTTAATAGATTGTTGGTTGAAACAGACTCGCCCTTTTTAGCCCCTATTCCACACCGTGGAACACCAAATGAGCCTGCCTATACACGTATTGTGGCACAAAAAATTGCTGACATAAAAGACATCCCTTTGTCAGATATAGCAAAACATACAACCCAAAATTTTCATACTCTGTTTTCAAAAATAAAATCAATATAGCCGTTTATAAGCATTATTGTCCTATAAAAAAAACCTTTAGCAACTCCCCAATACACCTTGTTACATATAAAGATAGACACTAAATATAGCGGGTAACACCTAAGGCCAAGTAGCTTCTGGCGGCATACTCATTAAAATAGATTCTGTATTTCCACCAGTCTCCAAGCCAAACTTTGTACCACGGTCGTAAAGTAAGTTGAACTCTACATAACGTGAGCGTTTATGGGATTGTTGTTTTTGATCAGCATCATTGTATTCAGTATTCATATGACGACGCACGATATCTGTATAAATGGTCTTAAATGCACGGCCAACACTTTGTGTAAAGGCAAATAAATCATCAAACATAACATCATTTTCAACGTACTGGTAATCATAAAAAATGCCACCAACCCCACGTGTTTCTTTACGATGCTTTAAGTAAAAATAGTCATCGCACCATTTTGAAAAATCGGGGTAAAAATTTGGATTATGCCGATCACATACTGTTTTAAAAGCCTGATGAAAATCATCTGTATCTTTTTTAATTGGAAAGACGGGCGTTAAATCGCCGCCACCGCCAAACCATGTTTTTTGTGTTGATATCATACGCGTATTCATATGTGCAATAGGCACATGAGGATTTTTGGGGTGAATAACAAGCGATATGCCAGATGCCCAAAAAAATGGATCACTGTCACAGCCCGGAATTCTTGATGCAAAATCTTTATGAAATTGCCCATAAACAGTTGATACATTAACACCAGCCTTTTCAAAAACATTGCCGCGCATAACAGCCGTTGTGCCACCACCACCATCATTATTTTCTTGTGTGGTATCATGACGCTTCCACTCGGTCTTTTTAAAATGCGCACAACCCCCCATTTCTTTCTCAATTAATTCAAGTTCATGAATAATCTGTGACTGCAAAGCAACAAACCATTCACTTGTTCTTTTTTTTAATTTCATTTGTGCTTGCATTTTATACCTAATTTTGCGTTAATATAGTTAACTTATTTAAAAATTTATATATATTTAGAGGTTTTGACAATGAAAAAATTTTCAATAATGACGGTATTAGTTTTTGCAGCATCGATGTATCCGACAGAAACAAGTCACGCTTATGCTGCTCCACATAAAAAGCACTTTCAGAAAAAACGTACAGGAAAAGCACCTGTTAAAAAGGCTTATCGTAAAAAAGCTTCAAAGACGCAATATTCACCACAATATTGTAACATGAAAAATGATGATAATACGGCCTTTAATACTGTACCCGTACAGGTAATGCCTATGGAAACTGGCCCTATGAATAACGGATCAGGATTTTACTTTGGTCTTGGCGTATCTGCAAAGCATTTAAGTGGTGATCATAATCTAATCACACCAGCTGACAAAATAAACCATTCAGGTCTATCAGCAACAGGCTTAGGTGGTGAAGTTCACGTAGGGTACGCCCACAAGTTTGATTCATGGGGCGCATCTGCTGAAGCTTATTTTGACCCACTGTCTTTGATGGCAAAAAACGACTTTCAATTTAACAATCAACTGCAACAATACCGATTGAAGATGAAAAATACATACGGTATAGCTCTGCGTTTAGGATACCATGTTAGCCCAACTACATTAATTTTTGGCCGTTTAGGTGTTGAATCAACAAAAATGGAACTACGCTTTAAAGATGCTTCAAATGTTATGAGCCCTGTTCAAAAATCTAAAAATCAATATGCGCCAACACTTGGTTTTGGTGTGCGCGATATGTTTAGCGAAAACTGGGCATATACAATTGAATATGTATACAGTATGTATAGCAACCAGACATTTACAAGTGCTACAACCACAACACGCGTAAGACCATCTGGTCATGCTTTAAAATTCTCTGTATCACGCATTATTTAAGCCTTATCTTAGGCAACCAACACACGAAAGCCGCCCACTTTTCATCGCCTATGGCGATAGTGGCGCGGTTTTTTGCTTACCAAGAAGACCAAGACTGAAAAAATGCTACACACTATACCAGCGACGATACCCCATCACGCTATTTTAGGGCATAATGCACGAAACAGGTTAACAAATCATCAATATCTAAAGACAATCAATTATGGCGATGATTCTTTAAAATTTGGTGATATGTTTTTAGTCTATTATAAATTTTGGGAAAAACACTTGTTTGATAATAAGTTTGTGTCGTGTAGCGCTCTGTTATGGGGGCCATTAAAATATTCATAGCCTCAATTACATTTGAAACGCTATAAATATGAAATTTTTTAGCGTCAACAGCACGTTGAATTGCAGGCCGTAAGGTTAAATTATCCAAATTTGACTTAGGGATAATAACCCCTTGAGAACCTGTAAGTTCCGTCTCACAACACAGCCGATAATATCCTTCAATTTTTATATGAATACTGCCAACAGATTGTGCTTCTCCAAACTGATTCATAGAACCTGTGATCGCAATTTCTTGCCGAATTGGCTGTTTTGCAAGCGATGATAAAATAACAATCAGCTCTGCCATTGAAGCACTATCGCCATCGACACCGCCGTAAGATTGTTCAAAAGTTAATGAAGCCCCGCAGCATAAAGGGAAATCTTGAGCGAAGGTTCCTTTTAAATACCCTTCTAAAATTAAAGCACTTTTTTGTTGAAGGGGCCCTGCCATCTCTGTTTGTTGCTCAATATTAATAACACCGTCTGTTCCAGCGTAAGTTTGTGCTGAAATTTTTGATGGCACACCAAATTCAACATCCCCAACACTAAGTACAGTTAAAGCATTAATTTGGCCAACACGATCATTTTTGGTATCAATCATAATCACTTCATTTTTAATTTCACGTATAGTTTGATCTTCTATACGACATTGTCTTTGGTGACGTGCATCTAAAACTTTTTGTATTGTTTCTTTATCTAACGACAAGTGCCGTGCTCTAAATGCAGTGGATTCTTCAATGATATGAACAAGACCTTCAAAATGTGAGGTTAGGCGTTTTACATGGCCTGCTTCTCGGGACGCCCTATTTATTAAATATTTTAAAGCTGTGTTTGTAATACCTTTTTTAAAAAATTTATAGGCAAATGACATTAATAGTTTTTGGTAAGCTTGCATGTTGGATGCTGTTGCTGGCATATCAGGATCAATTTCTGCCTTTACTTGAAAGTAATAAAAAAAATCAGGATCTTTTTGTATAATTTGGTAATACAAACTGGGGGATGTCACTAAGAAAATTTGCACTTTTAAAGGTATTGAAACTGGTTGCGGCCTATCTAATAAAGATGGTGAATTTTCGCGATATTTTTCATGAATATGGATCGCTTGATCGCGTAAAGCATTTTTAAAATCTTCCCAAAGCTCTGGATTGTTTAACAGGTCTTCTGCACGAATAATTAAGTAACCGCCGTTTGCTTTATGTAATGCCCCAGCTTTAATCATTGTAAAATTCGTTTCAATGCCTTGGTTTCCAGTATTTGCATATTCGATTGACCCAAACATAGTATCAAAATTTGGATTAGCTTCTAGGTGAACAATAGGGTGTTTATCTTTAGAATGATCCACTAACAGATTGGTCGCATAGCGCTGTAAGGTCTCCTGATCGTTTTGTGTTTGTGCCTTACTTTCAATTTCAAAAAATAAATCTATATTAGACAAAATATCTACCAATAAATCGTCTAGCCAGGTGCCTAAAAACTTAAGGTATGACTTTTTAAATTCTTTCCAAATAGGTGTAATATTTTTCTTGATTACTTTTGTTTGAAAAACACTAATTTTACGATTAGCTTTTTGTGTGGATAAGTTTGCAGTTAAAGAGGTTTTTGCTAAGTTTTCACGAATAGATTTTAAATCTTTTTCTGAGAAAGTATCAACACCTTCGTTAGGTTCTACATTAATATCTTCTGATGTTTGTTCTAAATGAAATCCTTTTTTGTTTGCAAAATCAGCCAAGGCTTTAAATTCTTTATCAATATTATACTGAACCTGTGTTGCTATATCTTGAACTGTTTTAATGTAAGCACTAGAATGAACAGTTTTATTAATTATTGTTTTTACATTGTGAATAAAATCTTTTAGTGCATTTGAAAGCAATATGCCATCTCCTGCTGGAAGTGCAAAAGGTATGGGTGCATTTTCTTTATTAAAATCCTTAAGATATACCCAGTCTTCAGGGGCAGGCATTTTGTCAGTATATGATTTTAAATAAGATAAAGTTGAGGTTATACGCCCTGTTTTATCATCTCCGATAATAAGTGTGTGATAGTTGGCGTCACGCATTTTCAAGGCAAAATCAATTGCTTTTTTTGCACGTTTGTGCGAGGTTAAATCAAAAAACACTCTGTGCGCTAAACCTAGGTCTGCATTTATGGGTTTTTTCTGTTCCATTTTATGATGTGCTAACATTTAATATAACCCCTCTAACTTTAGGATATCTTAAAGATAGTTAAGGTTATGTAAATGTCGCTATGTTTTTAGGTTTTGGCAATATATAACCCTTTATATATTATATTAGAAAATCATTTAATATCTAAAATATGAATGCCCCACTCTTTATTTTCAAAACGATCTTCTAGGTTACACAGCCAGTTTGAATACTGCAGTGTCCATTCATTGGTTGTAAACTGTGTATCTTTGTACCAAATTTCTACAAAAACCCATAAGGCTTTTGTTGACGCTGTTACTTTTTCAATAAAAGCACTTTTATATTTTATTTTTAAAGATGACAATTCTATCAAGTCTTGCTTATTAGATAATATAATATCTTGCGTCTTACCAGTTAGTTTGCTTAAAATACGCAGGGTTACATTTAAGTTTGCATTGATATTTTGCTTACTGGGTTCTTCCAACGTAGTAGACAAACTATTTGCAAATAAGCTGCAACTTAAGCAAAAAAACATATAAAACATTATGTATGGCATAAGGTTTATTTTTTTTTCAAATTTTCGGCAATTAACTGTTCCCATTTATCTCCATTTTCAAGAAGTTTATTTTTTGTATAAATAAGTTCTTGTTTAGTGTGGGTTGAAAATTCAAAATTTGGCCCTTGTACAATTGCTTCAACAGGGCATGCTTCTTCACACAAGCCACAATAAATACACTTCGTCATATCTATATCATAACGCGTTGTCCGTCTTGATCCATCTGGATGAACATCAGCTTCAATAGTAATGGCTTGTGCTGGACACACTGCTTCACATAGCTTGCATGCAATACAGCGTTCAGAACCATCTGCATAACGGCGCAAGGCATGCTCCCCCCTAAAGCGGGGCGAAATAGGCCCTTTTTCATGCGGGTAATTTATGGTTACCTTCTTTTTAAAAAAGTACCGTAATGTTTTTGATAAACCCTTAACAATTTCAAATAATGAAAAAGACCTTAGAATATGAAAAAAATATTTCATGTTTTTACGTTCAAACAATTATACAGCCAGTATGGCGTATTTTAAAACGCATGTGCAAGTTAAACTATTGATGCTATTTGTCGATTGAACATGGCAAAAGTATTGTCATATAAAACATCTTCCCCACTATGATCGGATCATTTATGAACGTGATAGGGATTCTTGTCGTGGTCACTACCATAATACATCAGCTTTGAAGCAAACTATTTAAAACAATCCCTGGAAATTTCTGTAAAATCCGTGTTTAATAGAGTTAATTATTCAAAAATACAATCATTTACTTTACAGGATAAAAAGCAATGTCAAAAACAAGCACTGAAGATCGTTCAAAAGCCTTAGAAGCTGCCCTTACTCAAATTGAAAGATCTTTTGGTAAAGGTTCTGTTATGCGCTTGGGTGCTGATGATCAAGCGATAGAAACAGAAACAATTTCCACTGGTTCTTTAGGTCTAGACATTGGCCTTGGTGTAGGCGGCCTTCCTAAGGGGCGCGTTATTGAAATTTATGGGCCTGAATCCTCTGGTAAAACCACTTTAGCTTTGCACGTTGTAGCAGAAGCTCAAAAAAACGGCAGCACATGTGCATTCATTGACGCAGAACATGCATTAGACCCTGTATATGCACGTAAATTAGGCGTCAACTTAGATGAACTTTTAATCTCTCAACCAGATACGGGTGAGCAAGCTTTAGAAATAACCGATACACTTGTCCGATCTGGTGGTGTTGATGTATTGGTTGTAGACAGTGTTGCAGCCCTTGTACCTAAGGCAGAGCTAGAGGGTGAAATGGGTGATTCACACATGGGACTTCAGGCACGTTTAATGAGCCAAGCCCTGCGTAAGCTAACAGGGTCTATATCGCGCACAAATTGTATGGTAATTTTCATTAACCAAATTCGCCAAAAAATTGGCGTTATGTTTGGCAACCCAGAAACAACAACAGGTGGAAACGCCCTTAAATTTTACGCCTCTGTACGTCTAGATATTCGCCGTATTGGTGCCATTAAAGATAAAGAAAATGTTGTTGGCAACCAAACACGCGTTAAAGTTGTTAAAAACAAAATGGCGCCGCCCTTTAAAGTTATTGAATTTGATATCATGTATGGTGAGGGTATTTCAAAAACAGGCGAACTGATCGACCTTGGTGTAAAAGCTGGTGTTGTTGATAAAGCTGGATCTTGGTATTCATATGGCACGCAACGTATTGGACAAGGTAAAGAATCTGCACGTCAATTCTTAAAAGAAAACCCTAATATTGCACAAGAAATAGAAGACAAAGTTAAAGCTGATGCAGGTATTGTTGCCAAAAAAATGTTACTAGATGAACTTGAGGCATAAATAATGTCGTCGCGCATTGTATCGGGCATTCGCCCAACTGGCCACCCACAGCTTGGCAATTACTTTGGTGCTTTAAAGCAGTGGGTCAGTATTGCAGAAAAAGCAGATGAAACCTTTTTTTGTATTGTTGATCAACACGCTTTAACAACCCTTAAAGATATGCAGACGTTAAAGCAAGATACAATGATTATGGCAGCAACTTATATTGCCTGCGGTATTGACCCGGTCAAGAATGCTATTTTTGTGCAAAGCCATGTACCCTATCATACAGAACTTGCCTGGTATTTAACTTGCATAACCCCTATGGGTTGGCTGTCGCGCATGACACAATTTAAAGATAAAGCCGGCAAGAAGCGTGAAAATGCCTTAACGGGGCTTTTCACCTATCCTGTTTTAATGGCGGCTGATATTGTTTTGTATGGGGCAACGCATGTACCCGTTGGTGATGACCAAAAACAACATGTTGAATTTGCCCGTGATATTGTTCAAGTATTTAACAATATGGCCGCAGATGAAATTTTGAAAATGCCTGAACCTGTAATTCAAAAATCAGGTGCCCGTATTAAAAGCTTGCGAGACGGTCTTAAAAAAATGAGCAAATCAGATGCATCAGATTATTCCCGCATTAATCTAAATGATGATAATGATTTAATTGCCTTAAAAATAAAAAAAGCAAAGACTGATCCAAATGCCATTACGGGCGATATAAAGTCACTAGAAAATAGACCTGAACTAGAAAACTTGATCATACTGCACGCATTACTAGAAAATAAATCAACACAAGATGTTTTATCTTCTTTCGATGGTCAAAACTTTTCAAACTTAAAGCTTTCTTTGACAGACTTATTAATAGATCATGTTTCCCCTATTCGGGAAAAAGTAAATACACTATTGAATGACCAAGCATATTTAAATTCGTGTTTAAAAGATGGTGCTGATCGCGCCAATATTGTTGCACAACAAACAATGCAACAAGTAAGAACTAGCCTTAATCTGCTACAGATTTAAAAATGTTGTACGAACACTTAAATGAAGACTTGCTACGTGCTTTTGCAAAAGAATTTGCAAACACCGTTAACTTTCCAAATGTTGTATGCTTACATGGTGATTTGGGTGCTGGAAAATCTACTTTTAGCAGAGCCGTTATCCAAACACTTTTGGATGACGTTGATCATATTGTACCAAGCCCAACTTTTACCTTAGTTCAAGAATATGAATGCACGAAAGGAACTATATATCACTTTGATCTGTACCGCCTTCAAAACGCACAAGACTTAATTGAACTTAATATTGAAGAAGCCCTACAAGCCGGCTTGTGCCTTATCGAATGGCCCAATCGCCTTGGTACCTTTATGCCGGATCGCAGAATTGACATCCACCTTAAAAAAGAAAGCGATAGTTTGCGATCCATAAAGCAAGTGCAAACAACCGCATTCAGATTGAGTACTTAAAAAAATTAGCCTGACTTTGAATATGCAACAGCATTTGTTTTGTTGTAAATTTGTAATAAATATTGTTTCGCATGGGAAAACTCTTTTTTAAGTTCTGGTTTTCGCACTAAGTCCCATGCATAGCTATTAGCTTTTTCTAACAATAAATCATAAAAAACTTGCTCGTCTGGCGTTGCATTTTCAAGATCGCTAAATTTAAATTTAGGAAGTCCACTTTGCTGCGTTCCCGTTGTCTCCCCAGCGCCACGCAACTTAAGATCAAGCTCTGCCAATTTAAAGCCATCGTCATGTTCACGCATCGCTTCTAAACGTTTAACACCGGTAAAGGATAAAGGTTGTTTGTATAGCAAAATACAGTAAGATGCATCGCCACCACGCCCCACCCTGCCCCGCAATTGATGCAACTGCGCCAAACCAAAACGTTCGGCATTTTCAATAACCATAATTGTGGCAGCAGGCACATTAACACCAACTTCAATTACAGTTGTTGCAACCAGCACTTTTAAATCGCCTTTTTGAAAAGAAAGCATAACGGCGTCTTTTTCTTTTGGTTTCATCTTACCATGCACAAGGCCGACAACGTCTTCACCAAAAGTATTTTGAAGGTCCTCATAGCGTTTTGTAACAGCTGTTAAATTAGATTCTTCTGATTCTTCTATAACAGGGCAGACCCAAAAACATTGCGTGCCGGTTTTTATTTGCTGTGCCAACTTGTCTTTAATTTCTGGATATTTTTTTGCACACATCACAGATGTATGGATCGGGATACGACCTGGTGGTTTTTCAGTTAGTAATGATACATCCATATCACCATAACAAGCCAAGGTTAGGGTGCGCGGAATTGGGGTTGCCGTCATCGATAGCAAATGAACATGATCACCCTTTTTACTTAAGGCAACACGCTGTTCAACACCAAAGCGATGCTGTTCATCAATCACACAAAACGTTAAATTTTTAAATTGAACAGAGTCTTGAATAATAGCGTGCGTTCCAACAATTAAATCAATTTCACCATTTTTTAAACGCTCTAATATTAAGCGTTTTTGCTTTGCCGTTGCAGCTGACGTTAATATTTCCACACAAATACGATCACCAACCATCGCTTTAATAGTCTCAAAATGTTGTTTGGTTAAAATACCTGTAGGCGACAAAAATGCCGTTTGACCGCCTTTATCAATTTGATCTAACAAAGCAAGAATGGCGACAATCGTTTTACCGCTACCAACATCCCCCTGCAACAAACGCACCATAGGGTACGTTTTATTAAAATCTGCCATCAAAACATCTAAAATTTCTTGCTGACCTTTGGTTAATGTAAATGGCAGATTGTCAATAAATTCTTTTACAAATGGTCGTATCATAAAGGCATGATCACCCTTATTATCTTCAATAAGCTGAACTTTTCTGGACGATAAAATCAAAGCTAATTGATGCGCTAAGAATTCATCAAAACATAGGCGTTGCTTATAAGCCGTATCCATAATACTGTTTTGTGAAAAATGCTGATGCAGCTGCAATAAACTATCTTTAAACCCCGTTAAATTAACCCCGTTTTTATTCAATTGTTCTGGTATCACCCACTCTGGTAAGTCTTCAATTTTTTCCAAGCAGCGCAACACAAATCCGCGCATAAATTTTTGGGTAAGGCCTGCCGTTAAGGGGTAAACAGGCTGATCACCAATCCAGCCTTTTGCTTGATAGGATTCACCCACAAAATCAGGGTGCGTCATTTTATAATCTAGCAATCCTGCACGATGTTCAATTTGACCGGAGAGAAAAAGCTGTTTATTTGCAGGAAAAATCTTTTTTAAATATTGTGTATTAGCCTTAAAGTACGTTAATTCTAATTGCTCAACCCCGTCTGTTACCACAACACGGTAAGGCCCACGCATTGAAGGGCGCGGCAAATGGTAAGATACCGTCACACCAATTGTGATAAGCTCTCCACTATTTGATTCTTTTAAAGAGGCTATCAGACGACGTTTTTCCATGCGTATTGGCGCATGCAACCAAGCATCAACAAGACGCGGTCCTATTAGTTTATAGATAAGTTTTTCAGTATAAGAACTTAACGCGACCAGCTGCTTTAACGGAGAAAAAAGATCCAAAACGCTACCTCGCTTATTTATGAACTACCTGGATTTAACTTTTTATGATGTTTAATACTAAAGGGAATCAATGCTAAATACCCAACAAATCCACCTAAACTTATTGTGACCCAAGGATAACTAACAAGGGCGCCAAATACCAAAATACCAATCAATAAAATTGGCAATATATATTTACGCTGAACTGTGATTGTTTTCATTGAAAATGTCGGAATACGACTAACTGCCAATAAGGCAACAAATACCAAAATAAAGGCATAAAAATATGTGGGCAATTTATAAAAAGGGTTACAACTAAAGGTAAACATTAGGGGGCAAAAACTTAAAAACGCGCACATAGGTGCAGGTGTTCCCGTAAAAAACTGACTATGCCAATCTGGCAAATCATCTTCTTGGTTCACAACGTTAAACCGCGCTAACCGAAGCGCCATGCAACACACATAAAACAAGACGATCATCCAACCTATGCGATCATACTGATGCAAAGCTTTGTAATAAAGTACCATGGCTGGCGCCACACCAAAAGTTACCAAATCTGAAAAAGAATCAAGCTCTGCACCCAGCAAACTGGTTGAATTAAAATAACGGGCTATACGGCCGTCCATACTGTCAAAAATTGCCGCAATTAAAACAACAATTACGGCATATTCATAATTACCATTCATTGCAAAACGGACAGCGGTTAAACCAAAACATAAGCCTAAAAGCGTTGTTAAATTCGGCAGCAAACTGACAAAAGACTTATCTGTAAGTCTGGTTTTTTTAACCTTAAACGATACAGGAAAACGCCCTGCGAATATGCGTTTTCTGTCTTTAAATGGTTGCTGTTTAAAGCGATTTTTCATTACTTTTTTTAAAAGGTCATCCTTTAAAAAAGACATGTTTACTGCTCTATACCATCAGGTAATGCAGAATCTGTATCGCTTAAATTTGCCAAAATAGATTCTCCACCAATCATATATTGGCCAACCATAACTTTAGGAACAACACCTTTTGGCAAATAAATATCAGCGCGGCTTCCAAAACGGATTAGACCAAAACGTTCGCCTGGTTTCATGCGATCTTCTTGTTTTACAAATGTTACAATACGGCGCGCAATCAAACCTGCAATTTGAATAACACAAACTTTTTGTCCTGAATCTGTTTCCAACACAACAGCATTACGCTCATTATCATCAGATGCCTTGTCTAAACTAGCGTTTAAGAATTTACCAGGATGATACAAAATACTTTTCACAACACCAGCAACAGGAACACGGTTTATATGAACATCAAAGACATTTAAGAAAACACTCACTCTATATAGTTCATCATCACCTAACCCTAATTCTGCAGGTGGCAGCATTTTTTTAACGATGACAACTTTACCGTCAGCAGGGCTTACAACTAAGTTTGAATTGGTTGGTGTCACACGTTTAGGGTCCCTAAAAAAGTAAGCGCACCATAATGTTAAAACAACGCCAACCCAAAATAGGGGCACTGAAATAAAATACAGTAAAAATGTAAAGGCGGCAAAAATACCAACAAAACGCCAACCTTCTGGGTGAACACATTCAAAAAATTTTTGCATAAGAGTACCAAAATAACTTTCTATAGATTATGACTTAATATTGAAGATACTTTAGAAGAAGGTCAAGGTGTTCATGCCACAATTAAGAAGTCTTTTATGCAATATATCATCTTTTGACTTTTGGCCTTTGTGTATTTATTCTTAACATATAAAGAAAAGGATCTTATTCATGTTAAAAGTATTGTGCGCTATTTCCGTTCTAGCGACTTTTGCAGCCCTAGGGTTTGGGTTATTTTGCCTGTATAAAGGTGGCGATTTTAATAAAAAATACGGCAATCTGGCAATGCGTATGCGTATTGGCTTTCAATTTGCATCCCTAGCCCTATTATATGTGATGTTACGCTAATGTGGCATGCAAGTGTTTTAACACTTTTTCCAGAAATGTTTCCAGGTGGGCTATCCGCTTCGATACCAGGCCGTGCTTTAGAAAAAGGCATATGGAAATTGGATACTGTTCAAATTCGCGATTTTGCAAGTGGTAATCATAAAGCTGTTGATGACACACCTTTTGGCGGGGGTGCCGGTATGGTCATGAAACCTGATGTGCTTCATGATGCCCTTTCACATGCACACAAACAAAATAACGGCAAACGTAAAATAATATATATGAGCCCACGCGGCAAGCCCTTAAAACAAAATGATTTGCATGAAAATTTAAGCACATATCCAGATGGTGCCCTTATTTTGTGCGGCAGATACGAAGGTGTAGATCAGCGCGTTATTGATTATTGGAAAGAAAATCATGGTTTAGAAGAAGTGAGTATTGGTGACTATATCCTATCTGGCGGAGAGTTAGGCGCCCAAGTATACTTAGATGCAACTGTTCGGTTGCTAGACAATGCAGTTGGCGCAAAAGAATCTTTACAAATTGAAAGTTTTGAGCTGGACTTATTGGAATTTTCACAGTATACTAGACCATACGTTTGGAATAATATTGAAGTTCCAGAAGTGCTGGTATCTGGTAACCACCAGAAAATCAGTATCTTCAGGGAACAACAATCTTGTGAAATTACACAAAAAAATCGCCCAGACTTATGGGAAATTTATAAAAAAAACAACCCTGGATGTATTCGTTAAGAAACCAGGAACCGGAGGATAATATGAACTTGATCCAACAATTGGAAGCAGAACAAGTCACAAAATTGACACAAGGTAAAACAGTACCTGATTTTAAAGCAGGTGACACTGTTCGTGTGAATGTAAAAGTTAAAGAAGGCAACCGTGAACGTGAACAGCCTTATGAAGGTGTTGTTTTAGGGCGTAAAAATAGTGGTTTAAGTTCTACGTTCCGTGTACGTAAAATTTCTAATGGAGAAGGTGTTGAACGTCTATTCTCACTACATTCTCCTAACGTACGTGTTGAGGTTGTACGTCGCGGTATTGTTCGCCGTGCAAAATTATATTATCTACGCGACCGTACAGGTAAGAGCGCTAGAATCCGTGAAAAACTAGATTTTTCTACAAAAAAGAAAGGGTAAATAATGAAAGTTGCAAACTCTATTAAAACATTAAAAAGCCGTCATAAGGCTTGTAAAGTTGTGCGTCGTAAAGGCCGTATTTACGTTATTAACAAAGAAAACCCACGTTTTAAAGCACGTCAAGGATAACATCCTTAACTTAACTTTATAAAAAAGCCTCCTATTTTTAGGGGGCTTTTTTATTACCTACGACACTTCTGTTACATAGCACAATACTGGCAAGAAGAATACGTTTAAATCATGAATATTCATAACAACATATCGCACACATAAAAAATGCTGCGGGCTGATAATTGCCTGTTTTTAGGTGCACAGGTTCACCCTAAGTAAGCGCCCATTATTCTAAATTTACATGCGTAACTGGGATTATTAACTAAAAATCGATATAATAGTATGTATGGCCCTTATTAAGAAAAAAAATGATTATTGGAATCGGTACAGATATTGTTGATATACGACGTATTCAAAAGTTATTAGACCGTCATCAAGAGCATTTCATTGATAAGATTTTCACAAACGCAGAACAAAAAAAAGCTAATACACGTAAAAACCCCATCAGTGCCTATGCCAAGATATTCGCCGCTAAAGAGGCTTTTATTAAAGCGCTTGGTGGTTCCTACAATATGCAGTGGCATGATATGGAAATTTCAAATAACAGTCTTGGTAAACCACTATTCAATATTTCTGGCAATGGCTTATTGGTTTTAGAAAAACAATGCAGCGGACAGCAACATAGTATTCACCTGTCATTAAGTGATGAACCCCCGTATGCCATTGCCTACGTTATTATAGAAACTCATACTTGATTCAGTTTACTGTTCGCCCTCATAGCCCCATATAAAGCAAGAATAGCTAAAATTTCACACCTTATAGCTGCACCCCCATTTAAATCAGAAACATAAAGACCAACCCCTTCTAATCTATAAGGGCTTATGGCTGTCTGTATCATGATGTGTGAATACCAATATGCAGAAGAATGCAGTTATATAATGTACAAATATTGGATGTAAAAACAGGCATCACTTAAACAGCGTGTGTGCAATGTCTTCGAATAGAAATGTCTTATTTTTTTAGCCAATTAAGTGATAGGTGAAATCATTATCCATATGTTGCACCATAACCAAAGTCTTATTTCTTTAGCTTCATCGGGGTAGATACATGTAAGTCTTTTTCTAAACTTAAAAACATATTTTTAAATGAATCGCGCCATTGTGGCCACGTTTTTAATAATTGAGAACCATGAGGTAAATCATACTTAGCGCAGGCACATAAATTAATATCAGTAGATACCGGAAAAATAACTTTCACGAGTCGTGAATTCTTTTTTTCATCAGACCTACGCCATATATTGCCTTTAAAGTCTTTTTTAAGTTGTTTCATGAATTTATCATAATCCACAGGCCCTTTAGTTTCAAATATCATCGAAGCGCTTGTATACTGCAAAAATGATGGTTGTTCCACCTGCTCCACTAAACCTAATTCAGGATAAGCGGTATCTTCCTCTTCTTCATTGCTAATGGAAGCGCTTGCATACTGCAAAAAGGATGGCTGTTCCTGCTGCTCCACTGAACCTAACTCAGGATTAGGGGCATCTTCCTCTTCTTCATTGCTAGGAGAAGAGTAAATTTCAAAAGACAGAATATCGTCTTCAGCTGAATCTTTTGACGTTGCTTGGGCAGCCGGACTATTTAGAACTTCTTGTGCTTCTATTTTTGTGACGGATAAAGGTACAGCAGAGGCATCCTCGTTTTGTGTGACGGATGAAGGTTTTGCACATGCTGCACCTTCCCCCTTGGTATGCAATTTTGCATTTTGTTTACGTGTTTGTTTTTTTTCTTTTTTTAAGGAGTCCTGATATTTTTGCCATTCAGCGCAACAAGCTGTTTGATAACTGTTAATGACGGGTTCAGCACCCTCAATAATTTTCCGCCATTTTTTACCATCTATACAAGCAGCTTCCATTTCTTTTAGTACTGGATTAAAGTTCTTATTAAACCAGCATTCGAAAATAACCGTATTAGAAAGAAGCATGCGAAATCTAACATCATCAAATTTTTCAAAAAATTTATTATATGTGTGGCAGCAAGTTGCATAGGGGTTGTCCTGGACTGTATTGATAACTTCTTGCTGAATTGCTGCACAGAAAGACGCAAAACATTCTTTCGAATGCTGATTCTGTTTATTAGCTTGCACTTTGTCAAACAACGATAATTGTACTCTCCGCAAATTTCTTCTTAATGAACCTTCCTACAGCACCAGTTTTTCTACATTAAGTACCCAGCGCCCGCCTTGATTGTGAAACAGCTGTTCAATAAAGCCTGTTGAACTTTTAACATATGGGGTCAACTTTTTGCGCATGGAGGAAAACCATAGTTTTTCTTTAACTTCTTTATCCATCTCATATATTTCTGTAGGCGCGTTACAATAAAGAAGGTGCAAATATGCATATAAACAGTCTGAAAAATTATCAGAATTTCTGTGACTATCAATTAGACTGATAACATTATTATACAGTTTTGCATCTTCAATAAATAAAGCGCACATTCCTGGTAAAAGGATAGCAAGTAATTTTTTTTCTGACTTATTTGAAAATGTTTCTATATAAAGCTTTGCTCTCTCTTCTTTTGAATCAATTTCAGTAGCATCTTGATTAAAACGACCTTCATTAACATATCTCACCCAGTCTTCATTAAATTGGGCACGCGCTGTGGCGATCGCTCTAATTTCTGACACAGTATTCTGCAGTGTTGCACAGTTAACACATGTGATGTTTATTAATAGAAGAAGTAAAAAACGCATAAATTAAATATAGTTAAATAATATATCGTATTATAGCAAAAAAAAACATAAGTAGGTCAACTTAATATGCACACTTTCAAGATAAGTAAATTAATTGTCTATTTCTTCAACTTCATAAGGGCTAAAAAAGATACAATTCCAGTTAAAACAAGATAGAATGCTGGGGCAATTAATATATTCATATGCTTAATCAAAAATGTGCAAATCCATGGCGCTGTGCCACCAAACAGGGCAGCTGCAACATTAAATGAAAATGCCGAAGCTGAGTACCGTATTTTTGCGGGGAATATCATCACTATTGTTGCTGGCATCGCCCCATAATACGCCGCAATTGAAATAGCAAAAACGGTTTGGGCGAATACGGCTAAAACACCACCATCACTTTGGCTTAACATTAAAAAGCACGGTACGGCACATAGCACAAAACTAATAGAGACAGCTTTCATTATTTTACGGCCACCAATATAATCTGATAAATACCCAAAAAACGGAATCAGCACAACCATAACACCTAAGTTCACCGTATTCATTGTCAACGCCACATTAGCTTTCCAGCCAATAATTTCAGTTAAATATGTCGTCATAAAAAAGAACATGGTATAAATACCAATCACATCAGGCAAAATGGACAAAATTGAAAAAAACACCTGTCTTTTATAGTGTTTTAAAATATCGATAATTGGTAATTTCTGAAAACCAGTTTGTGTTGTACTGTTTGCTTTAAAAGATGCTGTTTCTGGTATGCTTTTTTTTATATACCAACCTGCAACAGTTGCAAATAATCCAAAAACAAAGGGAAGGCGCCATCCCCATAACAGTAAAGATTCCTGTGTTAGTGCCCAGGTAAAAACAGATGATGTCGCAGACCCCAATAAAATACCACCAATTGTACCAACCATTAAGCAACTTCCAGCTAGTCCCTTTTTATTCTTTGGCGCATGTTCAATAACATACACAAAAGCACCGCCATAATTTCCGCCAACAGCCAAGCCTTGTATCAAACGCAATATAATAAGCAAAATAGGCGCAAGCAAACCCACATCATTATATGTAGGCAACAAACCAATAAGAGCCGTTGGAAAAGCCATTAACACAACAGACAAAGACAATGCGTAGCGTCTACCTAGCTGATCACCAATATAACCAAAAACTATTGCCCCCAAGGGGCGTATCAAAAAGCTAACAGCAAAAACTGCAAATGTCATCATAATGGAAGAATAGGGATCTGCTGCTGGGAAAAATAATTTAGCAATTATTGGTGAAAAATACCCATATAAGGCATAGTCATACCACTCAAACATGGTTGCAAAAGAACCGACAATAATAGCTTTTACACTATCTAACGACCACGTTTCTGTTATTTCTTTTTGACTATTGTTTTGCTTGTTCATCATATACTAAAGACATTTTTATTTTATTAGAATGAACATCATTTCAAATGCTGATCTATATTTTTAATACTTTTCATAACCTGCATCCTTGATGTAGGTTCGTGATTTTTAGCTAGCGCTAAAAAGGTCTACAAAATACCCTTTTTCTGCAACCATCCAATAGTGATAGATTGTTGTGCATAATCTTGCACACTACTAACAAAATTTCTAATAAGCGACAAATTGTAACCCCATTTTGAAAATTTTGACCAAGTTTTAGATGAAACCATAAAGGGCAACATAGATGTTTTTTCTTCATCTGGATGTCTGTGAACTTGCTTAATGGTCTGAAAGGCTTCATCTGTATCCATAATATATATATTGTCCTTTTTTTGCTGTGTTGCAATAATTAGCATAGATTGGTCTGAACTATGAATACTTTTAATCAAATTATCCTCACAATTTTGTAACCATTGCTTCACGAAAGCACGCCCAACTTTATTATTTTTAACAGCAACAAAACAAGCCCATAAATTATCAACATTTTTAAATTGTTCATAATTTAAATTAAAGTGTTCCACATTATCTTTTGTAATACGGGTAATGGCTTTAGGAACTTCATTTTTTCTATGTGTACCATCAAGCAAAACCAAAACATCTTTTTGTTCTAAGATTTCTATAAAACGTGTGATCGGTTTTTTAAAAACCACCGAAGAATCTGCATAAAGAATAATACTATCTTCTGGGGCAGCGTCCATTGCTTTTAAGATGCAATATGGTTTCCATATCCAATATCCATCACCATATTTATGATCTAAAATATGATTATTTTTTGATAAAAAGTCTGCATCAAAATGTGTCTTCTTATACATCATCATATAATCAATACCGTTATTAACGGCACTAATTGCCTGGGCATTTTGATTTTTAAAAAATACTGATTTCCCACCAGCATACGACACTAAATAAACAGGTGGATGCGGTTTACCCTTTTTTTCTTTATGATCTGAGTAATAACTTTTCATAACAGTTTTATCGTTCATGTATAATAAAAAAAAGTGATCACATATAAATAAGAAAACATAGGTACAAAAAGCAACCTTAAAAAGTTTCTTAAAACGCTTCATACTCTTCATCCTTGATGTATGTCAGCGTTTTACTTAACAAGGGCTGCAAACCTTGTTGGGCTGCTGCTGAAATAGGAAATACACTTTTTCGGTCAACGCCAAGTTCTGAAATTTGTGCTTCAATAAGCTCTTCATCTAAACAATCACATTTATTTAAGGCAATTAATTCTTTTTTATCTTCAAGACCGGCATCATACAGTGTTAGTTCTTTACGAATTGAATCATAATCTTTTTTAATATCATTAGATGTTCCATCTAACACGTGAATAATCACACGGCATCGTTCTACATGCCCTAAAAATCTGTGACCAAGACCTGTTCCCTTATGCGCATCTTCAATTAAACCTGGTAAATCGGCAACAACGAATTCTTCTTCATGTATATACACAACACCCAACTGTGGGTTTAGGGTGGTAAAAGGGTAGTTAGCAATTTTTGGCTTTGCACGCGTCACCGATGATAGGAAAGTAGATTTTCCTGCATTAGGCAAACCAACTAAACCAACGTCTGCAATTAATTTTAACTTTAACCATATCCACTGTTCAGAACCTGGCCAACCTGGTGTTGCTTTTGTAGGCGCTTGATTTGTTGATGTTTTATAGGTTTCATTTCCAAAACCACCATCACCACCTCTAATTAAGCGCACACGCTCACCAACTTTGGTAAAATCATACAAAAGGGTTTCTCTGTCGTCGGTAAAAACTTGTGTCCCAACGGGTAGCCTTAAAATGATATCTTTGCCATTGCGCCCCGTGCGCATACGGCCCATTCCATGCTGACCTTTTTCGGCTTTAAAATGTTGTTGATACCTGTAATCAATTAAAGTATTTAACGTATCAACAACTTCTACCCATACATCTCCACCTTTACCACCGTTACCACCATCAGGCCCACCAAATTCAACAAATTTTTCACGACGAAAACTAATACAACCTGCACCACCATCACCTGATTGAATAAAAATTTTTGCTTCATCTAGAAACTTCATAACGTACCTACTCTCCTAAAATTGTTTAAGCTTCTGCTGGCCTTAAACCAGGAAATGGTTTTATTTTTTGTCGATCATCACAATAGTTACGACCACCAAAAAGGTAAATAATGCCATCGTAAAAACGTCCAAATATATTAGTTTTTTCAACAGCTTCTAATGTTTCAATATCTTTTTGATAAACAGTTTTATCATCCGGAAAAGTAACACTCATTTTACCTATTATTTGGCCTTTTTCAACTGGTGCTTTAAACGATTTTTCATAAGAGAAATCAATTTTCACATCATCAGTGTTTGTATGTTTATTTGTAAATATAACTTTATCCTTAAAGCCAATACGTATATGTGATTTCTTTCCATGCCATACTGGTATACGATCAACTATGTGCTTTTCTTTAAAAAAAAAATAGTTTTTACAAGCTGTGAACCCATGATTAATAAGTGCCAATATTTGAAGCTCGCGCTCTGTTTCTGATTGCAAATCATTAACCACTGCAATAAGTCTTCTGCCATTTTTAACGCACGTGCCAACCATACCACAGCGTTTATTTTCACCACGGCCTGTTTTCATGCCATCGCAACCAATATTTTTTGAAAGCAATGAATTTTTATTGACCTGGTTGACGCCATTAAACTGATATTCTTGCGTCCCCCATAAAGGAAAATATTTTGGAAAATCTTTATAGACACGATGGGCAACAATTGCTAGGTCATGTGCTGTTGTATAGTGTCCATCAGCGGGTATGCCGCTTGCATTCAGAAAATGTGTATTTTGCATCCCCAATTTTTCAGCATACATATTCATCATATTGGAAAAATTTTCTTCTGTGCCAGCAAGCGCTTCTGCTAAAACAACAGCAGCATCATTTCCAGAATGGATAATCAATCCCTTAAGCAGGTCAACAACTGAAACCTGTTGCCCCAAGTTTAAAAACATCGTTGTGCCCTCACGGCGAAATGCTTTTTTGCTTACGGTCAATAATTGATCTTCCTGAAGTGCTCCCTGCTTTATTTTATCCATCACAATGTAAGCCGTTAAAATTTTCGTCATAGAGGCTGGAGACATTTTAACATCTGCCTGACGTTCATACAAAACTGTTCCTGTTTCAGCATCCATCAAATAAGCATAAGGTATAGCTAAACCATGTTGATCGGGCGTGAGCTTTTGCACAGTGTTTGTGCTTGCTATAGCATGGCGCTTTACACTCTGACGCTTTTTTTTAGCCGCATCTACGTGGCAAAAAGACGCTAGTAATATACAAATAAAAGCGATAGAACGGGTATATATTTTTACCATAGCAAACGACCTTTACCTTAATAATTATTTGCAAAAACAGACTTTAATGTTTTCATTTCTTCTAGGGCACGACCTGTTCCAAGAACAACGCAATGCAGCGGATTTTCCGCTAGAAAAACTGGAACACCAGTAACTTCTGCAATAACTTGATGCAAGTTTGCAAGAAGGGATCCGCCCCCCGTCATCACAATACCGCGATCAACGATATCAGCAGATAGTTCTGGCTCTGTATTTTCTAAGGCATTTTTTACACCCTCTGCAATTTGTGCGACAACATCGTTTAAAGAATGTGCAATTTGCTTTTGTGTAATTTCAATTTCTTGTGGAATACCATTAATAAGGCTACGACCCTTGATAGACATTTTAATATCATCACTATCTGGCTTAATAATTGCTGACCCAATTTCTTTTTTAATACGTTCTGCTGTAGATTCACCAATAAGCAGGTTATGGTTTTTGCGAATATAGTGCGTAATAGCATCATCCATTTTATCACCACCCACACGAACAGAGCAGGAATAAACAATACCACCTAGTGACAGGACGGCAACTTCTGTTGTGCCGCCACCAATATCAACAACCATAGAACCTGTTGGTTCTGTAACAGGCATGCCAGCACCAATTGCTGCAGCCATAGGTTCTTCAATTAAATATGCCTTACGACCACCAGCACTTTCAGCAGCTTCTTGAATAGCACGACGTTCAACAGCCGTTGAACCTGAGGGCACGCAAATTACAATTTGCGGTGCTGCAAAACCACGACGGTTATGAACTTTTTGAATAAAATGCTTGATCATTTCTTCAGCAACTTCAAAATCAGCAATAACACCGTCACGTAATGGTCGAATTGCTTTAATATTGCCAGGCGTTCTACCTAACATTAACTTAGCTTCTTCACCAACAGCCAAAACTTGCTGCTTGCCTTTATAACTTGATATAGCGACAACAGATGGTTCGTTTAAAACAATTCCACGCCCTTTTACATACACCAATGTATTGGCAGTACCCAAATCAATAGCCATATCGGCAGACATAAAACCTAATAATCTTGATAACATCATTATCGTTTCTACAAAAAATTCCCTACATACTGAAATACTGTACTAAAATTCCCCCTAGATGAGCAAGAATATTATGAGCAGCTTCTTAATATAAGCAACAGAAACGAGAACGGTATAGTTTAAATTCAACCTGTTTATTACCGTTTTTCAGTTTACATGATATACAGTATGGTAGGTCATATCAAATATATGTATTTTTTGATCTTGAATAAAATCCGGATACTTTGTCTGTCTGATGGGCCTCCGCAAGTTCCCACAAATTCCGTGCCTCCGCCTCCTCCACCACAAAGCTGCAATCTCCCCGCATCCTTAAAAATCCTT
>Ga0051987_10000253_pt1 | contig 29797 bp, 29 predicted proteins | sample CryGey08umfilter_2_FD_58083 | JGI IMG/M metagenome (GOLD analysis project Ga0051987, IMG submission 58083) | Groundwater microbial communities from aquifer in Utah, USA - Crystal Geyser 4/10/14 0.8 um filter | ecosystem: Environmental > Aquatic > Deep subsurface > Groundwater | place: USA: Utah... | reverse complement strand
AAAGAGCGTGAATTAGTAACTGAAGAGTTTTGCTTACGCGAAGATACATATAATATTTGCGTAGGCGGCCAAGGTGGGTTTAGTTATATTAACCGACATAAAATAGGCCATAAGGAAAATTCTATTAAAGCTAATAAAGCATTTAAAGAAAAACTTCAAAACGACCCACAATTTAGAGCTAAGATCTCAGAAAATAACAAAAAAACATGGACAAAAAAGCGGTGCGAAGAGCAAGCTCTTATAGCTATAGAACTCCTTTCTAAGTATAATATGTCTGAATTATCTCGACGTCCTGATTCTATTGCAAAAAGAAAAGAAACTTTCAGAAAAATGAACCATTCAAAAGGAGAAAAAAATTCTCAGTTTGGTTCAATGTGGATAACAAATGGAACTGAAAGTAAAAAAATAAAGAAAGTTGAGGTACTACCAGAGGGGGTGGTACAAAGGTCGTAAGATTATTTAAGGGTATTTAAGGGTATTTAATGAAATATAAACTTTTTCTCGATGATGAGCGACATATGAGTCACGTAACGTGGGTAGAGCTACCCGCCAAAGGCCCATGGGTTATTGCGCGTAACTACGACGATTTCGTAGATACAATCACCTCAAACGGTCTCCCTGAGCATGTCTGCTTTGATCACGATCTCGCAGACTTTCACTATGGCGTTATGCTGAAAGAACTCGACCATTATTCAGCACAAAATGAAGGTAACGGGGGACCTCTTCATATGACATTTGATTATGGTCCAGAGCGTACTGGTTTCGATTGTGCTAAGTGGTTGGTTGAGTATTGCATCGATAATGCTGTACACTTCCCGCCTTACGTTGTGCATAGCATGAACCCAATTGGAAGTAAGCGTATTAACGACTACATTACTGAAGCAAAGAAGCATCTGGATATCTGATATGAGTATGTTTGGTGAAATTAAAGGTTTCACAGGAGAGTTTAATTTTCTCTCTAATTTATGGTACACAAAAGTTAGACTGGATGGGGTATAATACCCGACGAATGAGCACGCATTTCAGGCTGCTAAGACAGTTATTCCACATGAGCGTTTAAAGTTTATTGAATGTCAAACCCCAGCCGCCGCTAAAAAACTTGGTCGTACTGTTACTCTCAGACCTGATTGGGAACAAGTTAAGATTCTAGTTATGCTTGAGCTAAACAGACAAAAATACCAGGAGAATCCCCTACGCCAGAAGCTTTTAGATACTGGTGAGGCTTATCTAGAAGCAACAAACCATTGGAATGATACCTTTTGGGGAGTATGTAATAATAAAGGTCGTAACGAACTAGGTAAGGTGCTAATGCTCGTACGTCAAGAATTTATGAGATAAATAATAAAATATGCATCCTTGGTGAAATAGTATCTCACCTGCTCGACACGCAGGAGTCAGAGGGGCGGAACCTCTAGGATGTACCATAATAATGCCCTTATGGCGAAATTAGGTAGACGCAGGACACTTAAAATGTTCCGAGTTTCACTCGTGCCGGTTCGAGTCCGGCTAAGGGTACCAAAAATAACAGTTGCACTTATCGTGAAACTATACTATAAGAATGTATAGGATGAAGAAAAAGGGAAATGTTATGGCTGCTCTTCGTTGGATTTTCCAATATCTGACGATATTGATTCCTATGATACGGAATATGCATGTTGGAATTTTGGACTGCCATACGGTTTAATGAGAAGGAAGCAGCATGATTACTGGTTTTTTTTGTAGGTCTGTTAATTTCAGGTTTGTTTATTTTATTCAATAATAGCACTGCGCGGCCGGACCAACCTGTTAGTGTTCAGATTATACGAGCGGTTGCAACCCTTGTAGGACTAACTATGGTTACATGTTCTACCTGTACTCTGATTGGCGGCCTACTCTCATGAAATTCGTTAGAGAATTTCTCGTTTCGAAGTCAAACCCGTATCTTATTGATACTGAGGGTTGCGCGACTGATTTAGGTACGTTTAAGCGTTCTGCTATTGTTGTACCTGTGTTTATTGGTTTAGTAGTAAATACGATAGTAGAAGTTTTTATTGTATTACCTATTTTGTTTATTTTTATTCTTATCTTTTCTATTTTAAAAGCATGTCTTAACTCTTTTCAAATGGTAGTTAATGATTTGATTTGTATCTTTAGTGAATTGTTTACTGATACTAAAGCGACGCTAAGGGTTATTAAAGGTACTCACGGTATAAAATAATAGTGGACTTTAAAGCAAAAGGGTATTATAAATAAGATATCAGTTGATGACGTAGACTGAAAAACGTAAAGGACCCGGGGGCAGTACCCGGCGTCTCCACCAACAATATTGATGCTCCTGGAAGTTGAGCATACCTCGATGGAAACGGATAAACATCAATATTGTTGATGGGGACGAAATAGGATCGACTTGCGTGTAATAGGAAAACCGAGACAGATTGACTAGCAAAGTGCTAAACAACGTAAATGCAGCAAACGATAATGCTCCTATGGAAATGCGCCTAGCGGCCTAATTCCGATGCGTCCGAGGGTACGTGGAAACAGAAACCCTCACTTTTATATTATGAGGTCTTATATGATGCCCCACAAAGAACAGCTTTCAGCCGCTATCCTCGCATTGAAGAAGCCGATTGAAGAAATTCTTGAAACTAAAAAAAGAGATTGCTCAGTTCATCAAACTAGCTAAGAGCCTTTTTAATTATAATGGAATAAGTGATGATTGATACAACAGAGAAAAACTACTACGCGTACTTTTTCACACGTCAGGATATCTTTCCTGAATATCAGCTAGTACAAACTGCACACGCAGCCCTGAAAATGGGCTACCGCGCAGCTAGCAACTGGGGAAAAAATGCAGAAGACACTCTGCATTTTTATCAGATCAAGGATTTCAATCCTGATAAGACGTACTTTACTTGTATAGGTGTACGTGATACTCAGGCTCTTTATGCTGTTGTCGATATTTTAACAGAGTTCGGTTTTAAGTTTGAAGTATTCTATGAACCGGACATTAATAAAATTACTTCTATCGCTGTCTATCCAATCCACGAAGATCATAAGGGCATTCTAGCTGCTTTCAATCTTCTGAGATTTGGAAGTAGAGTTTAGAGTGCAGAACAAATATTTAAACTCGTTGAAAAATATAAGAAAACAGTTGCACTTTAACACATAAGATACTATATTAAGGATATTAAATATGACGACTAAAGTAACTATTGATGCTCACGCCGGCTGGCCAGTAACCAGGTAGTAAAACTTATTGGTGAGCCTACAAGTGAAAAACGGGCGGAAGTTAGTATCGTACCAGCAAATACAGTACAAGACTTCTATATCCATTCTGGTATGACTATTTTAAGTATCGCAGAAATGGAGAAATGTATAAATAGTAAAGAGATTTAGGTTGTATTCAGTATAAAACATTTTACATAAAAGAGACTGACCCGTTCAATTCAGGTGAAGCGTTGGGTGGTCCCGGGTAAGTCGCAAGCAACCTGTTGATTTTGAATTAAGGATATCTGCAGCATAAGCAGTAAGCAGTAAGCAGTAAGTTGTGGTGTTAAAATCCCACCATCCCACCATCCCAAAATGGGATGTAGCTCAGTTGTAGAGCAACAAAAACGTTTATCCTGTTGATATAAAATTGGGTTAAATACAGCACATAATAATAATTGGTTCAATCCCAACCTTTCAATTCTTTTGATTGGTAGCCCATTGTGGGCACTTAACCCGTATAATATGGAGAATAAAAATGACATATAGAAACGCAGTTCTAAACACTCCAGTTAAAACACGTACTGAAAACGGCATGCGTACACTTGAGTCTTCACTATCACATACTACTGACCTATTCTTTAAGATGGGTGCGTCTCGTGGCAAGTGCATTACTCCTGAGTTCGAGAGAGCGTATCAGGAAGACCGTGAAATGGCGCTTCGTGTCATTCAGTGGGGTCGCGACGTTCGCGGCGGTGCCGGTGAGCGTAACCTTTACCGTCAGGTACTGCAGTTCCTTGAAAAGAACTACAAGGATGATCTGCTTAACACTCGCATTCTAGAGAACACAGTTGAGATTGGTCGTTTCGATGACCTTCTTGTCTTCTCTGATGCAGACGTTAAAGCTAAGGCTTTTGGTCTTATTCGTGAAGCTCTAGATGCTGGAAACGGCCTAGCTGCTAAGTGGATGCCTCGTAAGGGTCCACTCGCTGTAGAACTACGTAACACTTTCGGATGGTCGCCAAAGTTCTACCGTAAGCGTCTTGTTGAACTAACTAAGGTTGTTGAACAGAAGATGTGTGCTAAGAAATGGGATGAGATTAACTTCAGCCACGTTCCTTCACTGGCTATGTCACGTTACTCTAAGGCGTTCTACAAGAACGCCAAGGAAGCTTTCACGAGTTACAAGAAAGCTCTGAAGTCTGGTGATCCAGAAGTCAAGGTTAACGCTAGTGCTGTATATCCATACGACATCATTCAGAACGTTCGTTATGGTGACTCCGGTCTAGCAGACGAACAGTGGAAAGCTCTACCTAACTACATGGGGGATTCCAAGGTTCTTCCGCTTGTGGACGTTTCGAGTTCTATGAATGTGCTGGTTGGTGATTCTAATAATAAAATAACATGTATGGACGTTGCGATCTCGCTAGGTCTTTACTGTTCAGATAAGAACACTGGTACGTTCAAGGACATGTTTCTAACGTTCTCGTCTTCACCAAAATTTGAAACTGTAACTGGTACGCTTTCTCAGAAGGTACGCCAGATGTCAAGTGCACATTGGGAAATGACTACTAACCTACACGCCGCTTTCGATGAAATCCTCCGTGTAGCTGTTTATAACAAGGTTCCTGCGGAAGATATGCCTGAGGCTGTACTGATCCTATCTGACATGCAGTTCGACTCCTGCGTAGGTTATGACGATACGGCTTTTGAGATGATCCACCGTAAGTATGCGGATGCTGGCTACAAAAAGCCAGCAGTTGTATACTGGAATCTTCATGCAAGCACAGGTTCACCAGTTCGTTTCGACAAAAAGGGTACCGCGCTGGTTTCTGGTTTCTCACCTTCAATCATGAAGAATGTTCTTGAAGCAGACTTCGATGCCATGTCTCCTGAGGTAATTATGCGCAAAGCTGTCATGGGAGACCGTTACAGACTATAAAGAAGAAGGGGGCTGCTCGGTGGCACCCTTCTTTCGTTTTACAAAGGAAAATACAATGAAGAAACTTCTATATGTATTAGCTTTAGTTGGTATGGTTACAACCGCACCTGCTCTTGCGAACGACGATAAAAGATATTCACATCAAACTGAAAATCGCTACGAGCGATATGATGGGCGATATAAACATGATCGTCATGATAATCACAGACGCTATGAGAAACATGATCGTAACGATCATCGACATAGACATAGCAATAACGGTCGAATTGTATTCAGTGCAATCATTGGCTCAATTCTCGGAAGTCATTATGCTTCACGGGACTACCGAGACTATAGAGACTATAGTTATTACAACAGAAGCGTTTATCCAGAGCGTCGATGCTTTGAATATCTCGTTGTAGACCCATACGGCAGGGTCGTTTCTCGCTTCGATTGTCGTTAATTCTACTATTATAAGTAAACCAATGGCGTTGGGCTTTAAAAACCTAACGTCATTTTTTGTTCTTACAAATGTATCCAGAATGGCCACGTTACGCTCCTTATTGTAAGAAGGAGCGATAGATAGATTTGATCTAATTAATTCATTGTTCTCTATCTTTTCGAATAAAGTTAACATAACAATAATAAAACAGTTGATTTTATTGGATAATGTCGTTATATTAAAGAGAATAAACAATGAGTTATAGAATAAAACATGTCGGTATCGCTTTCCTCGGATTAGCATTAATTGCCGCAGCACCACTACAACAAATGGCAGAAATTACAGTTGTAGAAAAAACCGTTCCGATAGTATTTGTAGCGGAAGATGTGGTACAAGAAGTACCTGAAGTAGAAGAAGTAATAGTTCCAGAATTAAGCGCGCAGGATGAAAAACAGATCCAGTGCCTCGCGGAAAATGCTTATTATGAAGCCCGCGGTGAAGGAAGACAGGGACAGATTGCTGTAACAAACGTAGTTATGAATCGTGTGGAAGACCGTAGATGGCCTGGAACTGCATGCGGGGTTGTTAAGCAAAGATCAGGAAGAGGTTGTCAGTTCTCTTGGGTATGCAAAGGTAATCGATCAATTCGAAATATCGCGCTCTTTGAAAGAGTATATGCAATTGCTGAAGATGTATACAATGACGAAATTGGTGATAACACAGGTGGTGCGAAGTTCTTTCACTCTACACACGCGAGACCGAGTTGGTCAAGATCTTTCAAAAGAACTAAGAAAATTGGAAGCCATATATTTTATAGAGGATAAATTAATGAGTACAGTAAAGATCGCAAAGATGCTAGACTCTGATAAGTTCTACAGAGATGTGGATAACATTGTTGCAGACAACAATCTTTCTTATATAGACGCGGTTGTTTACTATTGTGAGAAAAACGATATTGAAATTGAAGTTGCAGCTTCACTGGTGAAGGGCAACTTCAGAATTAAGTCAGCAGTACAGTCCGAGGGTGAAGACCTTAACATCCTTCCTCGGACTGCTAAGCTACCAGTATGAATCCATTTCAGGCCTATAAGTTATACTTGGGTATTAAGATGCACTTTACTACCCCAAGCTATGACTTTATCAAATATAATGGGAAATCAAATGCAACAATTCAGACATTCGAACGACGACGCGACAAATGGCATTTCGCTAAACTTGGAAAACATAAAGACCCCATGGGATATCTCGTGGCCTTGTACTCATCCGGCGTCGATATTAAGTGGGGTGGGGACCTCTTCATTGACGGCAATGAAGACGTCTACACTGAATGGCTACAACGTCAACAGTCACTCACTTACCGATTCAAATCCGATGTTACATCCATTGAAGACCGTTTTGTCGAAACCTTCAAATGCAAAGACGGTCAACACCCGGAGCTTCTTTCTCTTGTCAAACGAAATGCGATCTCTTTTGAGTCTTTCGTTATATTGAACGAGCAATTACAGTTTTTTCCCATCTGGGATAAGAAGATAATGGATCCTGTTATTTGGCCTTCTATACGTAATAGAGCGCTTAAGTACAGCCCATTAATAAATTATGATAGACCGAAAATAAAGTTGTATATTCGGTCAGTGATAGCTGAAACAACAGCTAAATAAACCGCCGATAAGGCATATACGTAAACATACATAACAAGTAAAATAAGGATTAAATTATGTCAGAATTTTCTTTCAATGAGCTAAAGCGCAATTCGTCCGGATATATGGACAAGCTTAACAAAGAGCTCGATAAACTAAACACCCCTTCATATGCTAGCAAAGACGACCGTCTCTGGACTTGTCAGACCGACAAGGCTGGTAATGGTTATGCTATTATCCGTTTCCTTCCTGCTCCTGGCGGCGAAGACATTCCTTTCGTACGCATGTTCACTCACGGGTTTCAAGGACCCGGCGGATGGTATATTGAAAACTCCCTTACCACTATTGGGCAACAGGATGCCATTGCTGAGTATAACTCAAAGCTGTGGAACTCTGGTATCGAATCTGATAAGGAAATTGTACGTAAACAAAAGCGTCAATTGAACTACTACTCTAACGTATACATCGTAAAGGATCCTGCTAACCCTCAGAATGAAGGTCAAGTCAAGTTGTTCCGTTATGGTAAAAAGATTTGGGATAAGCTCAATGATGCGATGAATCCACAGGCATCTGAATACGAAGAAGTGAAGCCACTGAACCCATTTGATCTATGGACAGGTGCAAACTTCAAGCTTTCTATTCGTCGCGTTGATGGTTACGCAAACTACGATAAGGCTGGTTTCGACACACCTGGACCACTTTCCGATAATGATGAGGAAATGGAAACAATCTGGAAAAGTGAACACTCTCTGAAGGAACTAGTAGATCCTAAGCACTTCAAGTCTTATGACGAGCTTAAGGCTCGTCTTGAGCGTGCTCTGAACTCTCAACTAGCGCCAGCAGGCCCTGCAAAGGAATACTTCTCTACTCCTGAACCACAGTTTAAGGCTGCGGAACCAAAGCAGATGGCTAGTTCATCTCCTAGCAGTGATATGGATGAGGATGATGAAGACATTAGCTTCTTCAAGGGGCTGGTAGACGACGACTAATAAAAACCTTAGTGACCCTTAGTCTTTTTAAAGGGGCGGCCCGAGAGCCGCCCCTTTTTTATGCCGCACCTAGATATGCTAGATACTCACTACCAGCATCACGTAGCGAATAGCCTTTACTCTTTCCTTTACCTTTACCACCGATCGCGACCCTAGGACCTGAAGCAGACGATTGAGTACCACCGCGAGTAGTTCTACGTTGTGATGTACTGCGCTTAGCAATAGCATTAGCTTGTGATGCTGCAGGAGCTTTAGCAGCTACTTTAGGTTCTGGTTTTGGCGAATCTTCTCCACTTGCATATTTAGGATCAATCTTAGCAGAAGCAAGCGGCCCGCCTTTCATTTGAATATGAACGTCATCGCGTGGAAACGGCTGGTCAAGTCCGTACTTGTCAAGAATACCCATTCTCTTCATTCGTGTAACATCAGCACTGTTAAAGTCAACTGCTTGACCTTTTTCGTGACGCGACTTTCCTGGGGCAGCCTTCATGCCGCCTTTACCAGATATTTTAGCCTGATCGCCGGGATATCTAAACCCAGAAGTCATTACTGGCTTTATACCCGTTAAGCGATTATACTCAGTAACGGCGCCAGCAACTGCCGTTTCAAACTTTGGATGCCAGTTCATTAAGTTCTTTTTATTGCCCGTAATACCACCATTCAGTGTAAAAACTGAACCGACGAGATCTTTCATTTTACCAAAAGCACCGGTAATAAAACTACCTGCAGTAGAAACAGCATCACCTGCTGCACTAACTGCTTGCCCACCAGCTCGACTTATAGATTGACCAACACCAGCAATTCTTTCTGCACTACTGTTACCTGTAGATATAAGTCCGATAATAGTCTTAGCTCGTTTACCTACTTGCCCGTACCATTTACTCTGTCTTAGACCAGACGCAGCTCCCTTCCAGTCTCCCTTTTCAAGCGCTGCTGATGTTGTAGGCCATTTTCTCCACCATTCACCCATATTAAACGCGAGGTCAACCATTGCACCGCGCTGTGAAGCATTAGCCTTATCCCAGCCTGGAGTTCTCTCAGCGATTTTTTTATGTTTTGCATAATCACGAGTAAACACTTCCTGTACGCGTTTCTCAGATACAGGGGTACCAACTGGCTTACCATATTCAGGATCGCCTTTTGTAATTAAATGCCCGACGCCGAATGTAAGCTTTCCTACAGAGTCTTTGTATACTTTATTAACAGTACCTTCATGTCCTCTGATCATATTCATAATCCACCCGTCACCTATTCCTACAGCAGGTAGTGCAACGTCTGTAACATAGTCGAGTGCGTTAGCCGCACCATCTTGAATATCCTGCCAAGCAGAAGTACCCAAGCTTGCTAATCTCTCTGGAATAGAAGAAACGTATGAGGTAACACTTTTAAACGTGTCCTTCATATAGTCTGCAAAACGTGAACTAAAACTATTTTGTGCAACAGGAGATTGTTTACGCTCAGGTACAGGTTTATCAAGCGCAGCTGTTGCTTTGTTTGTTAGTTTTGTTTGGTGTACATTAGATTTCTTTGTCTGCGCATTTGCACTAGATGCACGAGGTATATCTTTAGTTTCACTAGAACCCATCATAGATGGAATAACAGCTTCAGCAATTTTATACGTACCATATGTCGCTGCGGCAGCGCCTGCAACCTTTAATCCTGTGCGTAACATCCCGCCGCGACGTCTTCCACCAACAATATCAGCAGCAGATGATAATAAACCACCTTGCTGGTCGTTTGAGAAATCAAGATCTTCAAGTGATTTAGTTAGTTTATCAATCGTCGGGCCCAAATCAGGTAGATCAATTTTACCAATACCTGAATTAGACTGTACTTTTTCACTATGTTGTTGCTTTATAGCGCGTAAGGTATCTTCAGCTATACTCTTTTTAATATTAATAATATTGTTATTAAACGCAAGCATTCTATTAAACTGTATGTGAACGTTTGTAAGATTTTTAGAGATGGTAAGAACATTCTGCTTTTTAACAATCTCAATCTTACTAGTACCTTCACTAGTTAGTTTAATACTAGCTCTTTTAATAACACTTAAAAGAGAGTTTTGATCCATATCTTCAAGGAAGTCTAATGTCATGCGCTTGCCCTAAAGTATAATTGGTTTGCAATTTTACCCATATTACCATAATTAGGATCTGGTACGTTACCAATCCCAGTAGCGCCGCTACGTGATGTAAGATCTCTAGATGGTGTTGGCATAGCACCTTTACCTGTTTGAATATTAGGAACAGGTCCATTAGCTAAGCTTTCGTTTTCCATGGACGCTTTTTGAATGTCGGTTCCTGTTGTACCAGCTCCTGGCTCTCTAGTTGGTGTTGCAGAAATCGTAGGAGGCGAACTACTAATTGTAGGCTGGGCGTCAGCTTTTGGCGGCGATTCGCTGAAGCTCGACGTTGTAGTCGATGGCATAGGATCACTCTTGTTACTAGCTTCAACTGCTGGCGGAGGTGTATTAGAACCTCCGCCAGATGATGCACTATTATCATTCGCTGGTTTTTCCATTGCTGCAGTTGGTGCTGCTAATTTCTGCACTTGAGGTATGCTGGGTGGAGCTTGTTGATTTTTAGTCACCGCCGCTTTAACTGGTTTAATCTCTGGAAGCTTCGGATCATACTTTTTACCGGAAGCAGTATCTTGTGACTCTACTTTGTCCTTGAGTTGTTCAGAAACTAAATCTTTAACAGCACTGGTTACTGCAGACATACGCTCACCAGCTTGAGGATCTTGTTCTGGAGGTACGCCATATGCCCCGGTATAAACATCACGCGCAACTGAAGCAATAAGAGCTGGAATAGCTGTGAATGGGCCGGCCAGCCCTGATGCTGCGTCTAGCCCAGCTCCTACAACGTCACCCTCAAGTAATCTACCAACCGCAAAACCTAATCCTGCAACAGCGCCGATAATTGGAATAGATTTGAGAGCTGTTTTACCAAGAGCTTTACCAATAATGGGCCCTGCAAGCTTTTTAATCGCTGCAGCACCAACGACCTTAGATGCATTAGGAGCTATTTTACTAACAGTTGAACCAAACGTCCCAGCGAGTTTGCCGGCGCCTGATTTTGCCATGTTTGCAATACCAGATACGCCACGGGAAATTAAACCAGGCTTCTTTGCAAGTGTATCAGCAATGGCAGCTTTACTAACAAACTTACCTGTTGCTGCGTTTCTAAATGAGTTACCAGATTGAATGATACCTCTTTTACCGAGAGTTCTGACTTCTTTCTTAGAGAGATCTGATAGTTTAGATGTAGCTTTGAATCTGCCTTTTTTGCCACCTGTAAGATCCATTAATCCACTACCAGTAGCAAAACCTGCACGCCCTGATAATGAACGTTGTTGATCTACTTTTTCATCAACGACCTCAGATAGATCCTTAAATTTAGATATAAGGGATTTAAACATAAGGGAGATAGGGCCGAGTACACTTCCAAGCACACTACCACCTAATAGTGATCCAGATTTCTCAAGCTGTCCTTGATTTGTTTCTCTTTCAGCATCTTTTACCTGATCAATAAGACCATCTTGCTGACCCTTCGTAACAGTAGCAATTTTAGCTGCTACTTTTGCCAGATCACCTATTTGTGATTCTATGGAAGACAACTCAGGGTTTGACTTATTGGAAACAGATTGTGGCTGTTCCATTGACGGTAGGTTATAATCAATTTTAAGATTATCGTTAGCAGCTTGACCAAATATACCTAGACTACCAGCTGTGTTAACATTAGATGAAGAGGTTTTAGAACTACCCAGCAGGCTAGGACCGAGGCTTTGAGCCATACGATTAGGACGACTAGAACCGCGCTTTGCTTTTCTATTACGACCTGTTTTCGCTCTTTTAGTGTTTAACTTCGGCAGTCGTCGCAATCCTATTATCCTTTTTGAAGCTCTTCTTTTTCTTTTTCAAGAAAAGCCATTAATAATTCCACATATACATCACGCTCATACGGTATTAGATCTTCTATCTCCGTAATCGACCATTTGTGATGCTGAGCCATTGCAAAAACTGTAGTGTAGTAGTTTGTTAACGAATTATGACTCAGCCCCAAGTAAAAAAATCACTTAACGTTGTGAGTTCGATTTCTCTTACATTACCCTTTGAGTTAGTATATTCAATCTTATGATACATTTGAGGTAGTGAATCAAAGAACTCACGTACCTTATTAAACGTTTCAACATCCAATGAATCTAAGAACTCTAGTAGTTCTTCTTTAGATACATCCGACGCCGGATAAACAGAATCTTCATCATAGATACTATCAACGCACGCTACGACCAAATAATCTACAAGCTCAGCTGTAGTTGGGTCCTTAGGAGCATTATCTAGAATCGTTACTGTAGGATGCTTCATAATGATGCCTACTGCATCGTTAATTTTAATAACGTTAGCATCCTCTTTACCTCTCTGAAGCATTTCTACTTTGTCGAGGTCAATTTCAATGTCATAAACCTTATCATCTTCGTTGTCTCTATAAGACACTTCAATAATATTGTTGACTGAACGAGCACGAAGCTTTAAAAACATATACTCAAGGTCATACGTTGCTAGCTTATCAACATCAAAATCTTCATCTTGGATGCAGTTAGTTAGTACTTGTTTGATTGCTTGAATAATAGCTTTATCTTCCCCCTCTTGTTGCGCTGTGAGAAGAATCTTTTCTTCCTTAACTACAAACGGCCGACTCTTGATTGTCTTCTTTTGTGAAGGGATTTCAAGATCGAATAGAGGTTTATCAATTACTGGTAGTTTCATAATTATTTCACTTTCGTATTATCTATTAAGATTAGGGCCTGTGGCCGCGTTATGATATTTTATATTAAAATCTGTGTATCCAAATGGTATTGAGAGTCTAACAACTTCATCAGTAGTACCCCAAGCAAGGTCTAGATTAGGAAGGAGCTTGGGAAAAGCTCTATACGCTTTAGCAGTCATTACCTTAATACCTGAACCGTCTTCAGTATTTTTTGTATCAAACATTGTGATTTCAATGTCAGTCGAATACTCGTCTTTATAACCGACTTCGTAAGTATTCATTCCAGGTACAACACTATTAGAGTCTCCAAATTTTAATTTCTTTTGACCTTCAGCGTTAAAATTAACAATAGTGTTAAACCACTGATAGAAAAACTTATGAATATCGCCTCGAGCGTCTACAATAAATGTGAGGGTAATATCTTCAAATGCAACACCAAACGGCATTGATTCAATAGGACCATAACCAATTCGTGGTGGGCCATCAATTGATGTAAAGGATACACCGGGTAATTGTACAGACTCACAACGCAATGTATTTTGTTTTGTGTTATCTGGAACAAAGAGTGGAGGTCGACCAAAATTAACTTCAAACCTATTGGTACGCAGTACACCTCTAGTCTGTATCTCTGATACAAAATTGCTTATATTAAACATTAACGTGCACCGATCATTTTCTTAGAGTTAGCATATACTTGCGTCTTACTCTGCTTTTTAAATCTCTCTGTAGGTAGGAACAATGCGATGTCCCATTCACTTGGATATACATACATGAACTTTGATTCTAGATGACTAAAGAGATATTGCTTTACGCATGGCTCGAAGTATCTGAATTTAGCTGCACCACTTAGTGCTTTATAACTAAGCTGGAGTCTTGTGGTTTCATCATATTTCGTATTGTTGACAATGTCATAAAGACCATCCATTAGAATAGCTCTGTAAGGGAGCGGAAGATAGTGGAGATTGATACCCCAGAATCTATCTGACTCGACCTTGAATGGAAATATAAGAGGAAATCTATCGTAGAACGGAAGAGTATCTTTAAACTTAGGATCATACATAAACATGTACATATCGCCAGGTTTAATTATGGATGTCAATCTATCTGGGTCATCACGAAGCAACGCCCGCTCGCTGATGCGACCGTATCCTTGAGCTTTTTCACGATACCATTTACGCGCTGATGTGGCTCGTGCTGGAATTTGACCAGAACGGACACCTTGCGTAATTAATGTATCAAATACACCTGCCATTAAAATTTCAATCCTAGTTCGCGTTCTGTTATAATCTGCCACTTCCAGTTGCGATCTTGGCAATATTTTTTAGCCTGATCCCACTTAGCTTCGTTGATGCCCCATTTATACACTTCGTTTAAGTAGCGTTTATTAGGCTTTCCTTTATTTAGCGCTGGCGCATACGTCTCTTTAAATGGTTTGACTTCGATCAAGGTCTCACTCACAACACCATTTATGTCTCGCGTCTTAATCCAGAAGTCAGGAAAGTACCGGTGCATTTTCCCATCAATAGGAGAGCGATATGGAATGACAATCTCTTCACTACTCCATTGAAGAACGCCTGAATTCGTGTCAAACTTATCCATACACATTAGTTCCCACCGTGATCTGTAGATGATCTTTGTATGATCGCCTTTGTACTTGTGAGGATTTCTTGGTCTAAAAGGACCTTTGTATGCCATAATTCTAAATTTTCTTATAAATAATGTACTAGCCGCATGTGTTATAAATATATTTATACAGATTCAGGAGCGCCCAATGGCATTTAATGCAGGTAAATACATTAAAAATACCGCAAAATCATCAGTAGAGAGAATGGTAAATAACGTTGTTAGTGATATTGTATCTGGTCTTCCGGGTAGCACTACACTAATTACATCTTCTACTGCACAAACACTATTCAATATTGGTGCGTCGTTCGACAGCGTATCAGCATTTGCGTCTTCGAGAACAGATAATATCATCTCTGGAGCTGCCGATGAGTTCTTTGCGATCGCAGGTCGTACTGTTAATAGAGCAGCTGGTGTTGATCTTTCTAACCTTCGTAGTGTAAGTAGAGAATCTCTTAACGTTTATCTACAGCAAATTAATCCAACAACGAAAATTGCGTCTAAACGTGGACGTGATGAATATGAAATACTGTCGGTAATCTAATATGCCAAGAGGATTTTCTGAAGACGCATACTTACAAGGTTCACTACTCGGTGATTATTATATGACTATTCGCATAGGGCCGTATGTACGACCTGAACCGTTCCGTGAAGGTTCGTTTGTACCTAACAAAACTATACGCTTACCACTTCCACAGGAACTACGTGATGATACATCTGTAGGATATAATAACGTTGATTTAGAATCCGTCGCGGATCTCCTTAATGGTGATATTACATCAGGGGTAGGGGCAGTGGTTTTACGAAATGTCGCACAGGCCGGTACTGAGTTTGCAGGAGGTATTGCAAGTGCTATTCCTGGCGATTTAGCAACTCAAGTTGCTGACGGTGTCAGTAGTGTTTTACCACCTGATCAACTTACTACAGCGCTACAACAAGCAATGGGCGTAGCTCCTAACCCAAACCCAACCGTACAATTCACTGGACCAAATCTTCGTGAATTTGCTTGGACGTGGACGCTACTTCCTGTTAATGAGGTTGAGAGTAGAAGAATTAGCCGGCTAATTAGTACATTAAAAGCTGCGGCCCTACCGCGTAATGTATTTAACGACCAAGGTGCTATACTTTCATATCCTGATATGTGCCAGCTTAATTTTTATCCGTGGGATAGTGACAATCCTTCTGGTGATTGGGGTTGGGGGAAAAATAGTATTATTAAAATTAAAAGATGTATGATGTCAAGTGTCAATGTTCTCTACACACCTTCAAATACACCTGCATTCTTTCGTAAGACTCAAGCTCCGGTCGCTGTTCAATTAACTATTGGATTTAAGGAAATTGAATATCTGCTTTCTGAAGATTGGGGTGGTGAAGCTGGAGGATATGATACAGCCGCAGACTTCTTTAGAGCAGCTCTTCAAAGTGCAGGGTTAAATACTGGCCTTGCAACGCCTCTTATAGCAGCTGCTACAGTAGCTGACGTAACTCTTAGGGGTGCTAGTAGTCTAACTACACCTGTATCTCAGGGTGACAATGAAACAGCTGCGGCTATCAACTCGGAATCGCCAAAATGAACTATTTTAATAAACTCCCTTCTATAGCTTACAATGGCTTTACCGCGAAAAACCTTATGGCGCGTGCAAAGCTTTCTGATAAGACAAAGAATAACAAACTAGCATTCTATCCGTACACTATGAGCGGTATTGATCGTGTTGATATTCTGTCTGATGATTATTACGATAGTCCGGGATACTCTTGGCTTGTATGGTTTGCGAATGATGTTGTAGACCCTTATTATGACCTAACACTAACTGACGATGACTTTAATAATCATATTGTTAGTGTTTATGGTAGCGTAACAAATGCTATTCGTAAGATTAAGTTCTTTCGTACTAATTGGTACAACAGTGAAGAGTCTATTACCCCTTCAGAGTTCGATGCACTACAAGCTTCACATAAGCGTTATTACAATCCAGTCGTGTTCTCAGACTTTACTGTTTCGTCATACAAAAGAAAGAGTGAAGATGATATTGTTAACACAAACAAGATTCAAAACATTACGCTAACAAACTCATCCGGTACATTTACAGCTGGAGAAGAGATTAGAGTTGACGCGTATAATTACGCAACAGTTACGGCGAGCAATTCTTCAGTGGTAGCTTGTCAGCACGTTATTGGAGCATTTGCTAATAATGAGACTCTTACCGGGCAAACATCTGGAGTGACTGCTGAGATAGTTGAAATCAATACAATTGTAGAAACGATTGCTTCAACGGATGCTGCGTTCTGGGCACCTGTTTCATTCTTTGAGTATGAACAAGAAAAGAACGAACAAAAGAAAGACATTCTACTAGTAACTTCTAATCTAAGAAGTCAAGCGGAGAGCGAACTTAAGAGGATAATGAGTACTAGATAATGAGTATAGTAAATGAAATACTATCAGGTGTGGAGAAATATTTAACTGGTGCTCTTAATAGTGCAATCAGCAGCAGTACGCGTGGACCTTCTACAGATATTGTTCCGGGTGATATTGAAATCTTAGGTATTACACTATTGAGTGAAGACCAACAAAGACAATATGACTTAATGGCTCAGGTAACAGGTATTGAAATATTTGAAAGTGTTCTATCTCCAGTTATATTTGCAGAATTAGTAGTTGCTGATAGTATCGGGCTTTACCAGAACTTTCCTATTATTGGTGAAGAGTATGTATCTATTACATTCAGAACACCAAATACTGAAGGCGAACCAGCTAATTATCTCTTTCGTGTTAATCAACTAAACAATAAAGTCGTTACTGAAAACAACAAAATGGTAACTTATACGCTTCAGTTAGTAAGCGCTGAAATTATGCGTAACTCTAACAAATATATTAACAACTCGTATGAAAAAAATATTAATGAAATTGTAACTGAGATTGTAACGGAAGACCTTACTACACAGAAGCCAGTTTCTATTGATAAGACATCCGGCATTGAAAAGCTAAATGTTACTAAAATGGAGCCGTTCAAAGCAATTGACTTTCTAAGACGTCGGGCGATTTCCACAGAGTATGAATCTAGCTCATTTGTATTCTATGAAAGCCGTAATGGGTTTGTATTTACGACGCTCGAAAAGCTAATGAGTGACGGTCAAAAGCAATTTGCTTCCGGTGCTTCGGATAAAGAGTTCTTCTTCGATACACTCCGTAAGGATAGTATTAAGAGTGTTAACATCCGTAATATTCTAGCCTACAATCAGTTGACTTTTAATGATACAATATCTAAAATCCAGCACGGTGGGTTAACTAATAAGGTATCTGCTTTTGATATTATCACCGGCGGGATAACAAAGACTACTTATACAAACAACATCGGCGCAGACAAGTTCAAGTTTGCTGATAATAACTCAGCGTCAATGAACACGACCGGCTTTAATCAAAAGCACGGAAAAACAACTGCATCGGATAAATTTATTGCGGTAAGATCTGATAAACCTTCTAATAACCTTCCAGAGAAACTGAGTAAGCTTCAAGCGTACGCTCAAGCAATCTCACAGAACATCGTACAGATTCATATATATGGTGACTCAGAGATTCAAGTAGGTAATATGATTAAATGTCATTTTCCAGCGGCAACTTCTTTTGATAAGGGTTCGGCCGAAGCTAGATTAGATTCAGGTAACTATCTGGTTACTAAAGTGAGACATATGATACTTGTCACTGATAGACCACAACATACAATATCTCTTGAGCTAATCAAGGGCGGATTAACGGAAACTTAATTATGAAATCCTTTAACCTACATATATATGAAGCTGTTAGATATGGTGAGAACCGGTGTACTGCACATTACAAGTTACAAGCTGCTAAATTAGGACCCGGTCATAACGTTTCTACAGGCGCGGGTGTTTATCAATATCTACGTCGTCATGGTATGAAAATGAAAGGTGATGGTTTGGAGCACGATGGTAAATATGTGAAGAAATTCGTAGCTAAGCATCCGAGTGGTGTTCATTATATTGCTACACGTGGCCATGCGATGGCAGTAGTTAACGGTAAACTTCACGAACGCGGTGCTGATGGTCGTAAAATATTCAATTATATTGGGAAGTGACTAAATGACAACAAGTAATATGGGCGAAGAAGGCTTTCGCTGGTTCCTCGGTATTGTAGAAGATATTAAAGATCCTCTAATGCTGGGGCGTGTCAAAGTTCGCGTGCTTGATGAATACGATGAAGGTATTGCATCTGAAGATATTGAGTGGGCTCATATGCTTATGCCCAATACAAGTGAGAGTTCAAGAGGTATTGGCGATACCCCTGGGCTTGCGGTTGGATCTAACATTGTTGGGTTCTTTTTAGACTCGCAAGAGAAGCAGATTATGATGGTGCTGGGGTCCTTCCCAACGATACCTGAGATGGATGACGAAAAACATTCTATTTCGTATCTTGCAAGAGGTAAGCAGACACTCGTCAAAGAAAAGATTGGCACAGAGCCGGATTCTTCTTTCGCAGCCGAGTATCCTTTTAATAGAGTCATTCAGACAAAATCTGGACACGTAATTGAACTAGATGATACACCAGAAAATGAGCGCGTACATATATATCACAAGTCTGGTTCTTACGTAGAGATTAGTGCTGATGGTCGAATGGTCACTAAGTCAGTAAATGATAATTATGAGATTACAGCGACAGATAAAATAGTTTATGTGCAAGGTGATGTAACAATTAAGGTAGTAGGTACAGCGAATATCGAATGCCCCACTACAAACATCAAAGGTAATATTAACGTTGAAGGAAATATTGTAGCGACAGGTGAAGTTACAGCTAAGGGTATCAATCTCTCAACACATAGACATGGCGGGGTAGATACTGGCAGCGGTATCACTCAAGGACCAAAGTAAGGAATAATTAATGGCTAATAGAGCTGATCGTTTTACAACAACAGATAAGAAGACCCAGATTTACTCTGACTTCTTAACCGACCTCAACAAGCACCCGGTATCGGGTGATGTCGTCCGTTTCGTAAACGAGCAGGCTGTTATTCGTTCTATTAAGAATCTCTTAAACACCAATCGCAAAGAGAGATTATATCAGCCTAAAATAGGTTCGAGTATCCGTAGTATGCTATTCGAACCTATGGGTAGTGCTACAGCAAATGAAATTGCAACATTCGCCCGTGAAACAATTAATACCCATGAGCCAAGAGCAAAGGTATTAGAGATAACCGTAATTCCTAAATATGAGCAAAATTTGTATATCGTTAACGTGACTATCCTCGTTATAAATAGACAAGAGCCTACCAACTTCAACGTAACGTTAACAAGAGTACGATAATGGCAAATTCAAGTATTATCTTAAATAATTTGGATTTCGATACGCATAAGAATACGCTGAAATCGTATTTGCGTTCACAAGACAGATTCAACGACTATGACTTCGACGGCTCAAATATGAGTGTGTTGCTTGATATCTTGTCGTACAATACATATCACAATGCGTTCTACCTAAACATGATCGGGAACGAAATGTTCCTCGACACAGCTCAACTACGTGACTCAGTTGTCTCTCATGCTAAAGAACTAAACTATACACCTCGCTCTTTCAAGTCAGCTGAAGCCAACGTAAGCATTACAATTACATCAAGCGATACTTCCAAAAGAACTGTCGTTATTCCTAAAGGTACTACGTTCACATCGAAGTTTGCTACTAAGAATTATACCTTCTCTACAGGAGAAAATATTGTTATTACCGATTTCACTATCGGTGCAAATACTGTAGCGTTTACCGGAAGTAATATCAATCTCTATGAAGGGTATTACTTGGTTGATACTTTCACATACAACTATAGCACGCCTCAGAGAATGATTCTATCTAATAAGAACGTTGACATCTCGAGTCTTTCAGTCACTGTATTCGAAGACATGGGTGCGACAGTTCAGATCTATTCAAGAACTACTTCACTCTTTGACCTAGATGGCTCTTCTAAAGTATTTTTTATCCAAGGTGCTGAGAACGATTCATACGAAATTGTATTCGGTGATGGTGTAACAGGAAGACTTCCAAAAGACAACTCCACTGTTAGTATTGAATATCGCATCTCCAATGGTGAACTACCTAACGGATGTAATCATTTCGTACCTGACTCTACAATTGATGGTGAAGCAAACATTGTCGTTAATGTAAACAACCCTGCTAATAGTGGTGCAGTTTCTGAGTCGATAGAATCAATCAAATATAACGCACCACGTCACTTTACATCTCAGGAAAGAGCTATTACTACAGAGGATTATGAAAACCTTCTGAAGCTTAACTTTCCTGAGATCAATACAGTATCTGCTTATGGCGGCGAGGACTTAAACCCGCCCCAGTTCGGTAAAGTTTTTGTTGCAGTCGACTTGAACGAAGTAGATGGTCTTCCAGACATTAAGAAAGATCAATACTATAACTTCCTAAAGCCACGTTCACCTGTATCAATTGATCCAGTATTCGTTAATCCTGAGTACACTTATCTTGATATTCAATCACTTGTTCGTTATAACGTAAACATAACACGACTAACAGTGGATGATATTAAGACTATTGTTTCATCAGCTATTATCGATTATGCACAATTAAATCTTAACAACTTTAATAGAGTGTTTAGATATTCTAAAGTTGTTAATGCTATTGACTCGTCTCAGGTATCCATTATCTCGAACGAAACAAATGTTAGACTAATCAAAGTCATTCTACCAACAATCGGTATAAGATCTACGTTTGATATTAACTTTAACATTCCTCTTGATACAACTCAATCTAATTCACAGGGTGGGTATACTATTCAGTCTACATCGTTTGTGTATAAGGCACAAAAAGCACAGTTAACTGACGATGGTATTGGTCAACTACAAATTACATCTCTATCTACTGGGCAGCTTATTGAACCAATCGGCACAATTGATTACGAAATAGGTTTGCTCCAGATCTCTAATTTAAATCTAGATAGCTTCGCAAGAAACGGTATTAAAGTATTTGCTATACCAAAAAACAAAGATATTTCCACAATCAACAATGTTATTTTAAACATTATCGAAGAAGACATCAATTTAACAATTCAGCCTGTAAGAGTCTAATTAATGCGCGAAATTGAAGCAAAATTATCACCACTGATTGCTAATATGTTTCCGACCTTCTATCAGGAGGACGGAGAAAACTTTATATTGTTTGTCAAAGCCTATTATGAGTGGCTTGAACAAAACCACCAGTTAATTACGCTTGAAGATAATACAGACTTTAACGTAGGTGATACAATTGCTCAGCAAGATGTTACTGGAACAATTATCTCGTTCATCGATGGGGATATGCTGGTTCACATCGACGGCCTTGAAACCTTCAAATGCTTTAACGTTTGCTCAGAGCTCATTCCCGTAATAAGTTCTTCCGGTGGCTCTTCTCTTATTGTGCGTGGTGGATCGACAAAACGACTTGGTACAATCTTTCTTACGCGTAACCTTCCTAACATCCGTGACATTGATAAGACGGTTGATATTTTCATTCTACACTTTAAAGAAAAATACCTCAAGAATATCGAATTCGATATTGAAACGAACAAAGAGCTTCTTGTCAAGAACTCTCTCGATCTGTATCGTTCAAAGGGTACAGAACGTTCTATCGATCTATTCTTCAGACTAATTTACGGCGTGAAGACAGAAGTGTATTATCCTGGTGACGATATCTTCCGCGTATCTGCAGCGCAATGGGTAAAACCACGATACATCGAGATCTCTTCTTCGAGCGTAGATAGAGCCATTGCTCTTGTCGGTAAGCAAATTACCGGTGTTACATCAGGCGCAACAGCATTCGTTGAACGCTACATCAAGCGTAAGATTAAAAACGGTTTCGTCCATATACTTTACATCTCAAGTCTTGCGGGTGATTTTATCAACCGTGAGATCCTTAAGAGTGATTTAATATATCCTGACTCTCCTACAGTTGTAGGGTCATTGAATGCTGTAGATATTATTAACGGTTCTACATTATTCCAAGTAGGTGATATTGTTAACTTTAATAGTGAACGCGGCGATTATGGTATTGCTCGTGTTGCTTCTGTATCTAATAGAACAGGCGTTGTTGATTTTATCTTTATTGATGGTGGTTATGGATACACTACTTCAGGCGATCCAGACTTCTCAGCATCTGAACTAGAGAAGAGAACACAATCTATTGTATCAGAAAAAGTACTTACACTTTCAAACGTAGTTACTTCCAATACAGTAACTTCTATTAGCGTTACAACACCTGGAATAGGATATAATAACACAGACGTTATTACTGTAACATCTGAGTATAGTAACGCAGCGGGTATTATCGAAACAAATGGTGCAGGAGCCATTACTAAAGTCACTGTAACAGATGGAGGCTCTGGTTTCTTTACTTTAAATCCATCAGTGAGTATTGCTAATTCCACAGGTGGTGCTTCAGCAGGCTCTAGTGCAGTTCTAGTCGCGGAAGCGACGGTACGTGACGGTTACTTTGAATACTTTGAACCGTTAACGCAACTATTTGCAACCGTGGTATATAACGCTTCGACTAACAATCAGTTACTAATTGAGGGTTCACAGGTTCACATCGGTAACTCTACTGTCAATACAGCGTTTGGTAAGATCATCTCAAACGCAAACGGCGCTCTTGTAGATGCAAATGGATCAATGGTAATCTCTATTTCCAATAACGGATCTTTTGGCACCGGTAACACAGTTTATATTACCTCAAACGTTGCTGTTACTGCAAACGTTGTATCTATTGCTAATACGTCTGCAACATCTACAGTAATGGGTGTTCCTAATGCAGCGTCCTTCTCAATTGCTTCTATTATTAACGGAGCATTTGTTCGCGGTGAAGAAGTATATCAAGTTATTGACGGCACTGAAGTCGCTAATGCTATAATTGTAGAATCAACAGGTACTACTACATCAGGGATTATTACTGTGGATACCCTTAAGGGTGTTTTTATTCAAAACCATGCAATTAATGTTAGAGGTGATAGTGTTTCTGCTAACCTATTTAATCAGAACCTAACGGTTGGTGTGTATAACATTGCTAATAACTTTAGTAATTCCTTTGCACCACAGATCTTTACTACAAACTCTGGCACTATTGCTAACGCTGTAGCAGTCTCTTCAGGTGTAGGTGCAAGCTTTAGAGTGGGTACTATTAGTGAAGCGGAAATTATATATCTTAATACTGATCTATTAAGCGGTAACAACGTATCTAATACACCATACATGAGCTTAGATCTCGATGCTGTTCAATATGCCTTCCCAAAGAATCCTACCGGTAACAGTGCTGCTATTATCTTCTCATGCCTAAACTTTGATTCATTTGAGATTGGTACAATTGCAAGTCTTACTTCAATTAACCAGGGCTCTGATTATAATATCGATCCATATGTACTAGCGTACCAGCCTTTTATTGCTGGTTTCGATCGCAAAGATTACATTATTACTATCACCGATGCAACTGGTTCATTCCAGCTTGATGAACGTATTCAACAAACACCAACCACTCTTCAAAAGTATGCGTTGGTTGTGGCTGATGAGACTGGATTCCAAGTAGGTGAAGTTGTATACCAGGGAATAATCGGCGCTGAGACTGCAACTGGTGAAGTTGATAGTATTACACCAACAGCAAATACAATTACTGTTAAGAGTGTTACAGGTACGTTTGCTACGACGGCCGACCTAAAGAGCTATCTTGATGCTGGCCTTATTACAAATACGATCTCTTCTACACTTGAAGAAACAACATCGACTGCTAAGACGATTCTTAAGTCTGGTAATACCTCAGTCCTTTATACAAAACGTATTCAGTTTGATAATCTCTTTGTTCCTGGTAAAACAATTACGGGTTCACGCTCAGGATCGACTGCTACTATTGTCGGCATTGAAGAAGATCAAGCGACCCTTGCCATTGGTACAAACGCACTAATCGAAGCTAATGTTGCTACCGCGAACGGCGCGGTTACTTCACTTGAAATTATTGATAGTGGTTCCGGGTATGCTAATGGTGAAGTTATGCTATTTACTTCACAGGATGGGCATCGTTCTGGTGAAGCTAAAGGGATAGTATTCAGCTCAGGAGAAGGTTCAGGTTATTATAAGACCTCAAAGGGGTTCCTAAGCTCTCTATCGAAATTACACGATGGCGATTATTATCAGGAATACTCATACGAAGTTCTCTCACGTATTCCGCTCGATCGTTATTCAGATATGTTCAAGAAGGTTATGCATACTGCGGGTACAAGATTCTTTGGTGCTGTATTACTCGAGAGTGAAGAGCTTGTAAATGTAATTCTTGTTGACTCTGAAACATTACTTTCTAACGCTACCACAGTTCAATTCAACTCTAACACATCAGTTGTATCTGGAGCGATTGTATTCGATAACAGCGCTAATACGCTAAACGATGGCGATAAAGTAACTTATTTTACTCAGACCAGCAATACTATTATTGCACAGCTTGCCAATAATAGCAACTACTATATTGCAAATGCTACAGTGACAGGTGTAAAACTTACGACTAATCCTAGAATTCTGAGCGAAAGCTTCAATCCGAATACAGCGATTGCAGCTGACTTTATCTCTCTTACACGTCATTCATTCGCTGATAATGATGTTGTTAAGTATGAGACAGCGACTGGTAATACAGTAGTAACAGGTCTTTCTAATTCAGCTGTTTATTATATTGTCAGTTCAAACACTTCGGGTGTTAAACTATCCCTAACAAGAGGAGGTGCTGCCAATACTCTAACATCTAGCAGTATCTCAGAAAATGGACATTCATTGTCTATAACTACTATAAATATAACAGCGAACACTACAGCTACAGGTGCTGCCACAAACGGACACTTTATTGCAACAGTCAACGAGATTTAAAAGAATATGAGCACGAAACAGATCGTTACAAAAACATTTAATGTTGAGACCGCTGAATCATTTATTGATTCGGTGAGAAATGAGAGTGCCTATTATGTTTTTGCTGCAAAGCATACGCCTTATGCTGAAAACTCAGATCAGGTTATTTTAAATCCATTAGATAGTGTTAGCGATGCTGTAATTAACATCTACGACGATATGATTTTCGGAAAGAAAGTGGATACATTAGATGTAATGCAAATGGCACCACGTTATAATTGGACAGAAGGTACTGCTTATGCAATGTACGACGACCAAGATGTACTACTATTCACAAAAGCATATTACGCTACAGTAAACGTTGGTTCACAAGCTCATGTTTATAAGTGTCTTTATAATAATAAAGGCGCTAACTCTACCGTAGAACCTTCAGGTACTGACATTAATCCATTCGAAACACCAGGCGACGGTTATATTTGGAAGTATATGTACACCGCGAACGATACTATTATGCGTAAGTTTGCTACAAACGAATACATCCCGGTAATGGCAAATACATACGTAACTGATGGTGCCAATCCGGGATCAATTGAGGTTGTTGCTATTGATGAAGCTGGTGTTGGTTATAACAACTACGTTGTAAGTGAGTTTGAATCTCCTAGCGATATTAAAGTAGGTGGTAGTGTTTATTTGTATGGCCTAGGTTCTGCAGGTGAATCTACGAATGACTTCTATAACAATTGCATCATTAAGATTACAAGCGGCGCTGCTAAAGACGAATATAGAATTATTTCTGATTACTATATTACTGGCGGTCAAAAGATTATCGTAATTGATTATCCGTTTGTTGGTGTAATTAATGCAACTGATACTTATGAGATTTATCCATATGTGTTTGTATTTGATACAGGTGGTGTTAAGCAGACTAATTGTATTGCTCGTGCTATTATCTCAGACACAACAGGTAATTCTGTACATAAAATTGAAATTCTAGAAGCAGGTTCAGGATATCGCAAAGCTACTGCGCTCATTATTCCTGATCCTGTGGTTGGTGTTGTGAGTAACTCAAGTCTACGTGCAATTATGTCGCCGCCAGGCGGACATGGCTCAAACGCACACAACGAACTAGGAGCAAATTTTGCTTCAGTGAGTGTTAAGTTTGTAGAGAACGAAGGCCCGCTCTCAGCAGAAAATGACTATCGCACAGTCGGCTTGATTAAGAATCCACTCTTTGCAAATGTTAATATTAAGATAGACCCAGCTCTAAGTATCGGTGCATTCGCTGTAGGTGAAGAAATCTTCCAATATTCACCAGTACCTCTTACCGGTACAGTTGAGGTATTCTCTAATAGCACTGTAACTGGAACGAATACCTTTTTTGATACTTCATTAAGTGTAGGTGATCCTATTGTCATAACAAATGGTAGTGTAAACATCTACGCTAACGTGCTATCCATTGCTTCTAATACCTCTATTCAGCTCAACACAAATAGCTCGTTTAGTGATACAGGTTGCACGATTATATACGCTAGAGATACAGCATCCATCGGAACAATGACAGCAAATTCAGCAGGGGAGATTTTTGTAACAGATCTAAACCCACATCGTTTAACCGGTAGAGTTGATCTTGTAGGAAGTCAGTCTTCAACTACGAGTGAAGTCGATCAAGGCGCCGCCGCTTCAGAGCGTATTACAATTAACGGTCGTAACGCAGACAATTATAAATACTTCACACAGCTTACGCGCTTTGTCGGGAATCTAACCACTGGAACATTCTTTGAAGACGAAACGGTAACACAAGACTCTGCTGTAATTCACGCTCAACCATCTGCTAAGTTCCATTCCTTTGTTGAAAACGGGACCACAGACGAATTCTTCGTAACAAATGTCGAAAATGTATTTCAAACTGAAGCGTCCGAAGATAGTGATGGTGTAATTACCGGATCTAATTCTGCAGCACAGTTTGTAGTAACGGCTAAATTTAACGGAGACCTAGTACCAGATAGTGGTGAGATCGTGTATCTTGAAAATCTGAGCCCTATTTCTCGTGCGAATACACAGACTGAGACAATTAAACTGATTTTGAAATTCTAACTTATAGATAAAGAAGTAGAAACAATGAAAAATTTTAAGCATTTTCTCAATGAGAAACAAACCCCGGAGATGTTAAAGAAAGAGTTCGACGGAGGTTCACAAACAGATTGGATTATCTATAATAAAGATAATTCGAAATTATTCTGTATTGCGATTTGGAAAAAAGACGGAGGTTGGGTGCTTGGTGAGTATGTAAATATGATTAATGACGCAACAATTCCAGATGTTATTATTATGGGATATATGACTATGTTAGAAGCTGCTATATCTAGAGATAATTATAAATATCAGATTGCACATCACAATTTTAATACTAAAACTGCTATATTAGATAGCGAGTATTGGCAGGCATTAATACCTAAAAATAAGATGGTTGGAAAATATTCCAAAGAGCGCCCGATTAATTTAAATGAATTTTTACTTGAAATGGAAAAACTATCTCCTAGTAAAGATGCATTATGGACCAATTTTTAAACTTAAAAATTTGAGTGATAAATAGTACACAAAACGGAGCTTAAATTTAAATGCCATTACAAACAGATTTTAACGTATCTCCTTACTTTGACGATTATAGTGAAGTAAGCGACTATTACAAAATTCTTTTCCGCCCAGGGGTGGCGGTCCAGACGCGTGAACTTAACCAGCTTCAGACAATTCTACAAAAGCAAGTAGAGCGTTTTGGTGATAACATTTTTAAACGCGGTACTATTATTGATGGTTGTGATATCACATTTCACAGCCAATTTCCTTATGTAAAAATTAAAGACTCAGAAACAAGCGGCGCTCCAGTAAACGTTTCTCAGTATATTGGGTATAACGTACGCAACCAAGCAAACGTAACGCCTCTTGTAGCTTCCGTTACCACAGTTATGGACGGTTTCGAAAGCCGCAATCCAGACCTTAACACCCTGTTTGTACGATACATTAACTCTGGTTTCAGCAACGTCGCATCTACCCTTACTGAAGAAACTACATTCTCAGCTAACCAACAACTGACAGTGTTTGATCCACGCAATATCATCGAAAAGGTTACATCCTTTAACGATTCATCTGGTTTCTCTAATACCGATTCTGTTGTATTTACTTCTGCTATCGCTATTCAGAACTCTTCAGGTGGTACATCATTCGCTAATAACTTCTATGTAGGTGACTTCATCACTGACTCAGTTGCTAATGCGCAAATTGTTACAGTCGACACAACCACAAATACTGAAGTAGTTATCCTACGCGTTAAGCCACGTGCAGTCGATCTTAAAGCAGCAAATGCTGATCTTTGGGCATTCGAAACAAATACAAACATCCAAACAACTAATACATCCGCATCCGACATCGCCACTATTGTAGGAATCATTGGTTCCGGTGCTGCTGGATCACTTGTTACTGGCGCACTTGGAGAAGTAGATCAACTTGCAGTAACACAAAAAGGTACTGGATATTATGCACTACCTACTGTAACAATTTCTTCAGTTGGAGCTACAACCGGACAGATCGCCGATGCCAATCTAGTTGCTCAGAACTTCCTTACAACAATCTCAGTTGCTAACGGATCAGTTTCCCCAATTGGATCTGGTTATGCAATGACTGTAGGTGATGGTATCATTTACCAAAAGGGATATTTCTCTCGCGTAAATGAACATCTCGTAGTTGTTGAAAAGTACTCTAACCTTCCAGATCTTAAAGCTGTTGGCTTTGATACAACTGAAGAAGTAATCAACTCAAACCAAGATACATCTCTACTTGATAACGCAACTGGTGAAGCTAACTTTACAGCTCCTGGTGCGAATCGTCTAAAGCTAACTCCAACACTTGTTACGCTTTCAAAAGCTGCTGCAGATGCTAACAGCGAGTTCTTCTCAATTGCAGAATTCTCTAATGGTGAACCATACAAACAGAATCGCCAGACAGTTTATAACGTTCTTGGTAACGAAATGGCTCGTCGTACTTTTGAAGAATCAGGTAACTATGTATTAGACCAGTTTATTCTGAACACAAAGTCTATGCCTACTCTATCTGAGGATCAAACACAGTTCAAGATTCAGGTTGACCCAGGCGTTGCTTACGTAAACGGAAAGCGCATCGAAACAGTACGCAATTATGACTCTACCGTAAACAAGGGTACTGACACAACCATCGCTACAAACGCAACGGTATCTCTTAACTACGGCAATTACATTCGTATGAATCAGGTTGGCGGAACATTCATCTTTAAGACAGGTGATACGGTCAATTTATATCCAGTAGCAAAGACATATCTTGCGACA
>Ga0051987_10000242_pt1 | contig 30211 bp, 24 predicted proteins | sample CryGey08umfilter_2_FD_58083 | JGI IMG/M metagenome (GOLD analysis project Ga0051987, IMG submission 58083) | Groundwater microbial communities from aquifer in Utah, USA - Crystal Geyser 4/10/14 0.8 um filter | ecosystem: Environmental > Aquatic > Deep subsurface > Groundwater | place: USA: Utah... | reverse complement strand
ATATACTCTACTATTCCTGATTCATAATTCATAATTCCAATACTTGGAGTTTTTCGTTTGCCTAAAGGTGGTTTCTGTAATATAATTTTTATACCAGCTTAGAAGATATATTCCGGAGAGGTGGCCGAGTGGCTGAAGGCAGCGGTTTGCTAAACCGTTATCCGCTCAAAAGGCGGATCGTGGGTTCGAATCCCATCCTCTCCGAAGGAGAGATGGCTGAGTGGTTTAAAGCGCTGGTCTTGAAAACCAGTGTCCGCGTTATGTGGACCGGGGGTTCGAATCCCTCTCTCTCCGAAATTAATTTACTAAAAAGTCTATTCTTGTTTTTTTATTTCAAATAATCCATAATAGTGATAGAAAATTAACTTACTATTGAAAACTTATGCCAAGACCAATGGATTCCATCAGAAAGAGAAGAAAAACTCGTAGAAAAGCTAAACCTAAGAGAACTAAAAAGGCTGTCAAATCTAGGAAGAAAAGACCTTCTCCAGAAGTTAAAAAAACTACTAAATCTAGAAAAAGTAAGTCTTCTTTAAAAAGTAAGAAGGCGGTTAGGAAGAGGAGAAAAACAAGCAAAGTTGTAGAGTTTGAGAGACAAGTGAATATTGCTGGTCAGGAAAGGGGAATGGTAAAATCTCTTCTAAAATGGAAAGCAAGAGAGTTTGTTAAATACGAGAAAGATCCTTCTTGGTATGTTATTGCGGTACTTTTCTTTATTGTCTTATTGGTCCTGGGCTTTATTTGGGGGGATTTTATTACTATTATTACTTTTGTTCTCTTGGGAGTAGTAGTGTTTATTTATGCTCGCAAAGAACCTGATAAACTTACCATTGAGATTTTTTATAAAGGTATTAGGGTTGGAGATATTTTTTATGATTATAAAAATATAAGGATGTTTTGGATTCTTTATGATCCTCCTTATTTAAAGACGCTAAATATTGTAGTAGATAGAAAGTTTCTTCCTGTTATAAGAATACAACTAGAAGATCAAGATCCTTTTAAGGTAAGAGATATATTAAGGAAGTTTATTCCGGAAGATAAAGAGAAGGAGGAGTCTTTTTCGGATCAAATGGCAAGAATTCTGAAGATTTAGAGGTAATGGGAATTATATGGATGTTATATGGATCCATCGCCACAGTTTTGTACGAATAGATAAGAATTATGAATCACGAATTACGAATTTAGGGATTAGGGGGTAGGGAGTAGGTTGTAGGACTAAGTTCTCCTAGTTCCTAATCCGCCTCTGGCGGAGTAATCTAGCAACCTAATAGCCTATTTTTTACTTTATGCAGGAACATACGAAAGGTATCATTTCCTGCTATTTTATGTTATGTTGTAATATCAAAGCACTTGCGCCTGTAGCTCAGTTGGATAGAGCGTGGGCTTGCGGAGCCCAAGGTCATCCGTTCAAGTCGGATCAGGCGCACAGGTCATGAATTTATAGGCTATTTAAATGTTTAGAGAAGTGGAATTTTATTGGACTACTCAAAATCTAGCTCTGCAAATGTCCAATTAACAATTTCCAATTTCTTCAGCCCCATGCTGATCCGCCTTGGGCGGAAATTAATACCCAATGGCTGAATGACCAATGACCAAGAAATACAACTAGACATTTTGTCATTGGGAATTTTTAAACAGATGCTTAAATTAAAAGATAAAATTAATAAAGTTCCAGGTATTGGTAAAAAATACCAGGAACTCCTAGAGAAACTGGGAATTTTTACTGTATCTAATCTTCTTTTCTATTTTCCTGTTCGTTACGATGATTTTTCTTCTATAGTGCCTATAACTAGCTTACAGGTTAACAACGAGAGACAGACTATCCAAGGCAAGATTCTTTCTATTTCGAATAAAAGGACTAAAAGGGGTTTTCTTATAACCTCAGCAATTATTTCTGATGACTCAGGTTCTATTCAAGCTATTTGGTTTAATCAGCCATTTCTTACTAATACTTTACAAAGAGGTAATGTTTTTATTTTTTCAGGAAAAGTTAAGTACGCATTTTCGCAGGTTTCTTTACAAAATCCTGATTTTGAGCAAGTAAGAAAAAATCGTTCTTCTTGTATAATGCCAGTCTATTCAGTGACAGAAGGGATAAGTTCAAAGTGGCTTAGAGCAAAAATAAAATATATAATTAAAGCCCAGGTTTATGACCAAATTAAAGAAAGTTTACCCCCAGAAGTAATAGAAAAATATAGACTTTTACCAAGAAATAAAGCTTTAAAATTTATTCATTTTCCTGAAAGTAACGGGAAATTAGAAAAAGCGAGATTTCGGCTTGGTTTTGAAGAGCTCTTTGAAATTCAGTTGAGAAACTTAAAACTCAAAAAAGATTGGGAAGGAAAGAAAACTTGTGTTATTAAATTTAATCAGGAGTTAGCCAAAGATTTTGTTAAATCTCTTCCTTTTAGTCTAACTTCTGATCAGAAGATCGCTGCTTGGGAAATACTCCGAGATTTAGGGAAAGAACATCCTGCCAACAGGCTTTTAGAAGGAGATACTGGATCAGGGAAAACAGTTGTTTCCGTAATGGCAATATTGCAAGCTGTAAAACAAGGATACCAAACAGTTTTAATGGTGCCAACAGAAATTTTAGCAAGACAGCATTTTAAGGAAATAGCAAAACTTACCTCGGATTTTAAAGTGCAGGTAGGTTTACTTACTGGAGTGGATAGTAAGGTTATGAAATTAAAGCCTCAGCTTTTAAAAAACAAAGAAGATGATAATTTGAAAAGAAAAGAATTTTTAAAGCTTCTTGCACAAGGGAAAATAGATTTAATTATTGGCACGCACGCTCTAATTCAAGACGAAGTAAAATTTAAAGATGTGGGTTTAGTTGTTATTGATGAGCAGCATAGGTTTGGAGTAGAGCAAAGGAAAAGACTTTTCGAGAAAGTATCAGGCTCTGGAAAAATTCCTCATCTTGTTACAATGACCGCAACTCCTATACCGAGAAGTCTTGCTTTGGCACTCTATAGTAATCTTGATCTTTCTGTAATCAAAGAAATGCCTAGGGAGAGAAAACGGATTGATACCTTCGTAGTACCTCCTAAAAAGCGAGATAAGGCTTATAAATTTATTGAAGAAGAACTTAGAAAAGGACATCAAACATTTGTTATCTGTCCTGTAATTTCTGAATCCAAGCTTTCTGTAAAATCTGTAGAAGAAGAATTTAAAAATCTCTCTACTAACATCTTTCCCAGTTTCAAAGTTAGTTTTTTACATGGTAGGTTAAAGGCCGAAGAAAAGGAAAAGATCATGAGAGATTTTTTAGATAATAAGGCTCATGTCCTGGTCTCTACATCAGTAGTAGAGGTAGGAGTAAATATTCCAAATGCAACTGTTATGTTAATTGAAGGAGCAGAAAGATTTGGTCTTGCCCAACTCCATCAATTTCGTGGGAGGGTAGGCCGTTCTGAATTGAAATCTCATTGTTTTTTATTTACAGATTCATGGTCAGAGAATGTTAAGAAGAGACTATATTACATGCAGAAGTGCTACTCTGGATTTGAACTCGCAAGGCATGATTTAGAACTACGTGGTCCTGGAGAAATGTATGGTATACGTCAATCTGGAATTCCAGACTTGAAAATGGCGAGTCTTAGCGATGCAAGATTGATTAAGCTTACTAGAGAAGCAGCGGAGACTTGTTTGAAAGATTAGGGAAAGGATCTTGAGCTGCAAATGACTAATTCCCGAATTTCTTCAACCCAAGACTGATCTACCGGATCCGCCCAGGGTGGAGAAGGACGGAAGAAAGACCCCCGTTAGTCCAAGATGTTGCAATATCCACGGCGTGTACTATGCGTGGTACGTACTACGCGTATCGTGCCAACGGGATTCTTCTTCCGCCTCGGGCGGGACGGATCAGAATAGCATTCTTAGAAACTCTTAATTCTTTTTATGATTAAAGAAGCCTCTAAATTCATGTCTTCCGTGAGGGAGGCCAGTAGGATATTAATTGTTGCTCACAAAAACCCCGACGGTGATGCCGTGGGCGCAAGTTTAGCTTTGAAGTATTTTTTAGATGAGCAGAAGAAGAAAGCAGCTCTTTTATGTATTGATTCTGTTCCTAAGAATTTGTATTTTTTAGATGGTGTAAATGAATTTACAGGTAAAGTTGGAGATTTCTCTTTGTTTGGTTTAGTCATCACAATTGATTGTTCTTGCCTTTCTCAGACTGGTTTTCAAGATCAACTCGAAAACTTTAAAAATAAAATAATGAATATAGATCATCATGCTACTAATGATAATTTTGGTAAAATAAATATTGTGGATAAAAATGCAAGTGCTACAGCAGAGATTGTTTTTGATATCTTTCATTATCTAAAAGTAAAGATTGATGCGAAAAAAGCTAATGCACTTCTTACTGGCATTTTTACTGATACAGGATCTTTTCGTTTTCCCAATACTTCTGCTAAGACTCTAAAGATTGCATCAGAGCTTGTTAGAAAAGGTGCTTATCTTCCTAAAATCGCAAAAAGCACTTTTCGGATTAACTCTCTTCCTACACTTAAGGTTTGGGGCAAAGTTTTGTCAAAGGTGGAGATTAACGGACTTCTTAAAATGGCAGTGTCGGCAGTATCTTTTAAAGAATTAAAGGAAACTAAGACCTCTACTCAGGATCTGACTGGTGTTGCAAGTATTATTAATACTGTGAAGGGAACTCGCCTTGCACTTCTTCTAACCCAAATTGATAGTAATCATGTTAAAGGAAATCTGCGTACTACAGAAGATGCAGGTATTGATGTGAGTAAATTTGCAGGGAAATTTGGTGGGGGAGGACACAGGCTTGCTGCAGGGTTTACAGTTGAGGGGAAATTAGTTAAAACTAAAGAAGGGTGGACGGTAGAGTAGCATCGAGTCCCTAGTGAGTTGGAGTTTAAGTCCGGCCAAAGTCGGCTTTTCTATAAAATATGCAGACTTTAAAACCATTAAGTGAAAACAATGAAGATTGAACAAAAAAGTTTATCAGGCTCTCAAATCGAGCTAAATATAGAGGTTTTATCATCTGAGTATGATAAATATCTTGATCGGGCTTCTCAAAGACTTTCTCAAAGTATCTCGCCTTCAGAGATTAAAGGTTTTCGGCCTGGGAAAGTACCAAGAAGGATAATGGAACAGAAACTTGGTCAATTTAAGATTTTATCTGAAGCTGCGGAAGATATTGTAAAAGCAACATATGTTAAGGCTATTTTAGATAAGAAAATCGATGCTTTGGGTATGCCGAAAATTGAGATAAAGCAGATGGCCCCAGAAAACAATTTTGTTTACAAGGCAATTATATCTATTATGCCTAAAGTTGATTTAGTAGATTACGGTTTTGTTAATATTAAGAGTAAAACCGTGAAGAATCCCTCTTTAGAAGAAATTGATGAGAAAGTAGAAGGCTTAAGGTCAATGAATGCGATTATCAGGTCTGTTAGCCGAGAATCAAAAAAAGGAGATAGAGTAGAGGTAGATTTTGAATCTTTTATAGATAAAGCGCCTTTAGAGAACGGTAAGACAGAAAACCACCCTATTATTATTGGTAAAGGTATGATGGTTAAAGGCTTTGAAGAAGAGCTTATTGGATTAAAAAAAAGTGATAGAAAAGAATTTGACATTATCTACCCTAAAGATTTTCCTCAAAAGCATTTAGCATCAAGAAAAGTGCATTTTAAGCTGGAAATGAAAGATGTACAGGAGTTTGAACTGCCCAGGTTAGACGATAAACTTGCTCAGTCTTTGGGAAAATTTGAGAATTTAGAGGATTTAAGACAGAAAACCAAAGAGAACCTCAAAAAGGAGGAAGAGTTTAAAGAAGAGCAAAGAGCTGAAAAGGAGTTGTTAGAAGAATTTATTGAGAAATCAAAATTTGATGAAATCCCAGATATACTTATTGAGCAAGAGTTAGATAAAATGGTTTCGGAGTATAAAGATGGAATAAGACAGCAAGGTGTGAAATTTGGTGATTATTTAGGTAAAATCGGTAAAACTAAAGAGAGCTTGCGTTCTTCGTGGAAAGACCAAGCTGAAAAAAGAGCAAAAATAGGACTTGTTTTAAGAGAGATTGCCAGAAAAGAGAAAATAACAATTTCTAGAAAAGAGCTTGATAAAGAAATTTCTAAATCAAAGCAAGACATAGAATCAAGGATTCGTTTAGTATATAAGCAAACTGGCAAGAAGGGTAGTTCCGAAAAGGAAATTAAGAAATGGAATGAAGTTTTTGAAAGTGAAGATTATAGAGAGTATCTAAGGTCTGTTTTAAGGAATAAGAAGGTAGTGAAGTTTTTGAGAGATAAATTTGAGATTTAAAAAGAGATGAATGTTAATGAATAAAATTCTAAGCACTGTCCGCTTCGGCAGAAAATTTCAAGCATTAAGCACCAAATCTCAAACAAATTCGAAATTCCAATTTCCAAAATCTAAAAGAATCTGTTTTAAAATTTGAATTTTGATATTGAAATTTGTTTGATATTTGTGATTTGGGATTTGGGATTTTAAGCTTTGGCCTTTCACTTCTTCTTCAGATATTCTACAATGAACTTAGAAACCAAGCTTTATTTTCTAAACCAAAAAAATTATGTCCATTCTTATTCCTACTGTTATTGAGAAATCTAGCATGGGCGAAAGAGCCTACGATATTTATTCTCGTCTTTTGAAGGAAAGAATAGTTTTTTTAGGAGGTCCTATTGTAGACGAGGTAGCCAATTTAATTATTGCTCAGCTTTTATTTCTAGAATCTCAAAACGAAAAAGGCGATATAAAACTTTATGTTAATTCTCCTGGTGGATCAGTAACAGCAGGTCTTGCAATTTATGATACCATTCAATATATTTCTTGTGACGTTAGCACTATTTGTATTGGTATGGCAGCATCAATGGGTGCAACTCTTTTAGCATCTGGTACTCCGGAGAAACGGTTTGCGCTTCCTAATTCTGAAGTTCTCCTTCATCAGGTAATGGGTGGTACAAGAGGCCAAGCATCGGATATTGAGATTACTGCGAGGCAAATTATTAAAATTAAACAAAGGATTAATAGAATTCTTGCTGAGCATACAGGAAAAGATATTGCTAAGATTGAAAAGGATACAGATAGGGATTTTTATTTAACTGCTGATGAGGCGGTGAAGTATGGGATTGTTGATAAGGTGATAAAGTGAGTTAGGGATTAGGTTGTAGGTGATAGGGGCTAGGTGATTTAGGATATTAAGGAATTTTAAATTAAGGATATAACTTGTGAATTTAGAAATATTATTTGGGGATTAGGGTGGAAATCTGCCCTAATTTTTGTTTTTGAAAACCGAATAAAGTTGACACTAGCCTTGTGAAAAATTATAATTAACTTAGGTCGATAATTACTTCACATAGACTTTAATTGTTAACTTTTTATCAATTTAACCTAAAAATGGTTATTCAGAGGAGACTTAAGTATGAATTTGAATATCTTTCTGGTAGGTACCCTAAGTGTACTTGCCGGTATTATAATAGGCTATTTAGTACGTCAAATATTTGCTTCTCGTCTTCTAGGGACAGCAGAGGAGAAGGCAAAGACTCTTTTAGAAAATGCTAAAACTAAAGCTAAGGAAGAAGCTTTGACCGCTAAAGACAAAGCTCTATCCATTACCGAGAAAGCAAAGAAGGAGGAAAGTCAGCGCCGCAAACGCTTAGTAGATATAGAAGCCAAGCTTTCCGGGCGGGAAGATAAGATAGATCGGCGTTATCAATCAATAGAGTATAAAGAAAGAACTTTAAGAAGGAAAGAAAACACACTAGACAGAGAAAAAGAGGAAATAGAGAGTATTAAAGAAAAGCAGTTAAAGATTTTAGAAAAGATCTCTCAGCTAGATAGAGAAAGAGCAAGAGAGCTTCTTTTGAAGCTTGCTGAGAAAGCAAGCAAGGAGAGACTTTTTAGACATCTGAAAAGTCTTGAAGAGCATGAAAAAGAAGCAATCGAGGCTAAGTCAAAAGAAATATTGAGTTTAGCAATGGAAAGGCAGGCATCTCCTCATACTGCAGAGAGCACTTCCACAATAGTAGAGCTTCCTTCTGATGAGATGAAAGGGCGAATTATTGGAAGGGAAGGAAGAAACATAAAAGCTATTGAAAGACTTACTGGTACAGAGATAGTAGTTGATGATACTCCTGAGGTGATCACTGTTTCTGGATTTTCCCCTGTAAGGCGTCATGTAGCAAAACTTGCTTTAGAAAAGCTAATTTCAGATGGTAGGATTCATCCTGCGAGAGTTGAGGAAGCAGTGGAGAAAGCTAGAACTCAAATTGCTCAAGACATAAGAAAGGCAGGCGAAGAGGCCTGTTTTGATGTTGGTGTTGCAGGACTTGATCCTAAACTAGTACAGATTTTAGGAAGGCTTAAATACCGTTCAAGTTACGGCCAGAATGTACTTCGGCACTCTATTGAAGTTGCCAATATTGCAGCGGTTCTCTCCGAGGAATTAGAAGCAAATACAGCACTTTGTAGAAAGGCAGGACTTTTACACGATATTGGAAAAGCAGTTGATCATGAAGTGCAAGGCACTCATGTGGAGATTGGCCGTGATATTGCTAAAAAATTTAAATTATCGGACGAAGTAATCCATGCAATTGAGGCGCACCACGAAGACGTAGATTTTAAATCCACAGAAGCTATCATAGTTGCTACAGCTGATGCCATTTCTGGTGCAAGGATGGGTGCAAGAAAGGATACTTATGAAGATTATATAAAAAGACTCGAAGAGCTTGAAGGAATTGCTAATTCTTTCGAAGGTGTTGAGAAGTCTTATGCTATTCAGGCAGGCAGAGAAATAAGGATTTTTGTTAATGCTGAGGAGATTAGTGACCTTCAGTCTTTAAAACTTTCAAGGGAAATTGCTGATAAGATAGAAGAAGAGCTTAAATACCCTGGAGAAATAAAAGTGAATATTATTAGAGAGACAAGGGCAGTAGAATATGCAAGATAGTTAGCTTGTAGGAAGCTAGGAGGTGTTAGGAATTTAGGACTATTGGGGCTATTAGGTTTGTTGATTAGGAAGGGAGGTTCTCTGATGAGTTGAGGTGAGAACAATGGCCTTCGTCTGCCTATTTATCAGCATATTTAGAATTCATGATTCTTGATTCGTAATTGTGAGTATTGCGGGATATTCAGAAGTGCCTTTCTGCCTTTATTGATTAAAAGCAGTTTACTAAAATGAAAAGCAGGAGAGGTGCCAGAGTGGTTTAATGGGTCGCTCTCGAAAAGCGATGCCCGCTGTAAGCGGACCGTGGGTTCAAATCCCACTCTCTCCGCCTTTTGAGTGGTTTGTAATTTGTAGTTGGTAGTTTGGGTCAGCACGGAAGGCTGGAACTATGATTGGAGCTTGTCCTAGATTACAAAATACACACACCCACACAAACGAGTAGTTTGTATTTATAATTAGTGGTTTGGAAGAAGGTATTTTTTTGATGATTTAGCGAAAAATTTACCCCAAAGCACAAACTACAAAGGAGTAATTTGTGGTTTATGGTTGGTAGCTTAGTAAATCGATTTTTGTTGAATATTTGAATATGCGGGATCTTTTTTTAAATTGTGATTATATATAGGTTAGTAATTTATAATCTGATTGTAGGTCATAATATAGTTTAATTTCTAACCTGATCTCTTATGGTGCAAAAAATTCGCAAATTAGTGATTCCTGTCGCAGGTATTGGCACAAGATTTCTTCCTGCCACTAAAGCATCTCCCAAAGAGATGCTGCCCATTGTAGACAAACCTATAATTCAGTATCTTGTTGAAGGGGCGGTAGCATCGGGGATAGAGGAAATTATCTTAGTCACAGGACATACTAAAAGAGCAATTGAAGACCATTTTGATCGAAACTTTGAACTTGAGTATATTTTGAAACAGCGTGGTAAAGAAGATCTTTTGAAAGAGGTAAAAAAACTTTCTAAAATGGCGAAATTTATTTTTGTACGGCAGGGTCCTCCTAAAGGTAACGGGCATGCGGTGCTATGTGCAGAGCCAGTAGTTGATGATGAGTCTTTTGCTGCTATGTATGGAGATGATGTTATTTATTCAGAGCCTCCCATATTGAAACAGCTTATGGATGTTTATGAAGAATTTGGACATTCTGTTCTTAACTGTATTAGGACAAAAAAAGAAGAAGACGCTAATAAATTTGGCTTTGTAAAAGGTCCTGTAGTAAGAGATAATATTTACAGAGTTGAAGAAGTAATAGAAAAACCTGGTCCAGATAAAGTACCATCAGATATTGCTTCAATAGGTGCTTTTATACTTACTCCTAGAATTTTTTCAATTTTAAAAGATCTGGAACCAGGTAAAGGTGGAGAAATATGGCTTCCTGATGCTATCAACAAACTTGCGCATGAAGAGCCGGTTTATGCCTGCGTTGTTGAAAATAGCAAATATTATAACTGTGGGGATAAATTGGAATATATTAAAGCAAATATAGATTTTGCACTTGCTCGCGAAGAATTTAGAGATGGTCTTATTAAACATATAAGAGATTTAGAGATTTTAAAATAAAATAAAAAAATGAAAGATTTTTCGAAGTTAGAGAAAAAGATTGAGGTAGAGTTTTCAAACCAGGATCTTTTAAAAAGTGCCCTAGTTCATAGATCTTATCTTAACGAGAATCCTAAATTCCCTCTTTCTCATAATGAAAGATTAGAATTTTTAGGAGATGCTGTTTTAGAGTTTTCGGTTACAGAATACCTTTTTCGAAAATTTTCCAAAAAACCCGAAGGTGAACTTACAAATCTACGTTCTAGTCTTGTGAATAGTAAGACACTTTCAGGTTTAGCAGAAGATTTAGGCTTGGAGGAGTATCTTTATTTGAGTAAGGGAGAGAGGCAAGATACGGGTAAAGCAAGGCGCCAAATTTTAGCTAACACAATTGAAGCATTAATAGGTGCAATTTATCTAGATAAAGATTACATTAAAGCCAAAGAATTTATTGGGAAGAAACTACTTCCCTTGCTTCCTAGAATTATAAAAGAGGAGTTATACCTTGATTCTAAATCAAGCCTTCAAGAAATTATTCAAGATAAGTTTAGAATTACTCCAGAGTACAAAGTTATTTCTGAAACTGGGCCTGACCATGATCGTAGGTTCGAAGTAGGGATTTATTTGAATAAAAAATTAGTTGCTAAAGGAAAGGGTAGTTCTAAACAGGATGCACAAATGAAAGCTGCCGAGGAAGCCTTAAAAGTGATTAACAAAAAAGATTTTTCTCTTTAGTTTCAATAAACCTTTATTTGATTGTAGGGACGTTGCACCGTCATGTCTTTGTTATTCTGGTTTTACAAAAACAATCCTTCCAGCATTAGTCTGAAGTAGTCTTTCAACCTTACAATTTACTTTTTCTCCCAAGTAAGGTGCTCCATCTTCAACTACGATCATTGTTCCGTCAGGGAGATATCCTACACCCTGTTTTTTTTCTTGACCCTCTTCTATTATTTTGACGTTAATTACTTCCCCTGGAATAAATTCTGGTTTTAAGGCATTTGCTAATTCGTTGATATTAAGGACTTGGATATTCTGAATTTCAGCTACACGATTTAAGTTATAATCAGTAGTGAGAATTTTTAAGCTTTTTTCTTTTGCAAGTTGAATTAGTTTAGTGTCAACACCTTTTATGTTTTTATAATCATTACTTAAGATTTGGGTTTTTACCTTTCTGCTTTTTCTGATACTTCTTAATATTTCCAGACCTCTTTTGCCTCTTTCTCGTTTTAAAGAATTTTTAGAATCAGCAATTTCTTGAAGTTCAGAAATAACAAATTTAGGGACAATAAGACCAGAGAGAAGAAAACCTGTATTTATAATTTCCTCTAGCCTTCCATCTATAATAACGCTGGTGTCTACTAGAAGTCCCAAGATTTCTTTCCCTTTCCCTTTCTTTTTTTTCCTAATTTTGGATTTTCTGAGTTCATAAAGTTTGCGGAAAGATTCAGGAATTTCAGATATTTTCTTTAAGAGAGTTAAAGATCTTTTCCATCCTTGAAAAATTTTGTCGCTTAGAGAATTAAATAAGATTATAGTGCCTATACAAGCTATAGTTGTTATCAGTAAAGGAAGCCAAGTAGCCCAGAAATCAGAGAGTTTGGAAACAGGAAGTAGAGGACGGATAAGCACTCCGATAAGAAGACCTAGGATAAGACCGACTACGCCAGCAAATATTTTACGTGATGGTATTTTTGTGAATTTGAAGATTAGAATCAGGGAAATTATGGCTAGAAATACAAAGATAAAAATATTCATTAAATTATTTTTATCTGATAAATTTAAGTAGACTATAGATACTTCTTAATAGTATCATGTTTGAGCGCTTTAAGAAATTTTTTTGCAAAATAATTATTTAAAGGCGATTTTTACTGCTTGTTCTAAAGAAGTCGCTTTTTTAATTTGTATTTTTCCTGTTTTTATTGTTTGGGGGCAGATACAAAAGACAAATCCCATTTGCTCTGCCTCTTTTATTCTATTATCAAGCTGGCTTACTGGCTTTACCTCTTGAGAAAGTCCGAGTTCTCCAAGGATAACAGTTTTAGGAATTATTTTACGATCTTTAGCAGAAGAGACTATAGCAAGCGAAATAGCAAGATCTATAGCTCTATCTTCTGTTTTTAAGCCACCGGCAATGTTTAGATAAATATCTTTGTTAGACAAGTTGATTTTAAGGTGTTTACAGATAACTGCAGAAAGCAGTTGTAGTCTGTTCAAATCAATTCCCAGTGCTGTTCTTTTGGGGTAAGGAAAAAATGTAGAGTTTGTTAAAGCTTGGATTTCAACCAGAAAAGATCTTGTTCCTTCTGTAATGACGCTATGTGCTACTCCTATATTTTCTCCATTTTCTTTAAGGAACATTCTTGATACATTTTTTACTTGTCTAAGACCGCTATTTTTCATTTCAAAGATTCCTATTTCAGATGTAGGACCGAATCTATTTTTTGTAATTCTTAAAACTCTAAAGACTTGGTTTTTGTCACCACTAAAGTATAAAACCGTATCTACCATATGCTCTAGAGCCTTAGGGCCAGCGACCTCTCCACCTTTAGTGATGTGCCCTATAATAAACACTGCTATTTTTTCTTTTTTGGCAATTTGAATAAGTCTGGAAGCACATCCTCTTACTTGCAATATACTCCCTGCCTGAGAAGGAAAATCATCTGATGTTGCGGTTTGAATAGAGTCCACGATAAGAAGATCTGGTTTTTCTTTTGAGGTCAGATACTCCATTTCTTCAATTTTTGTAGTATTAAGAAGGTTGATTGAAGAGCTGTTTATGCCGAGTCTTTCTGCTCGGAGTTTTATCTGTTCTAAGGATTCTTCTCCTGATGCGTATAGTACTTTTTGAAGAGAGTCTTTTATAGTGGAGAATGCCACCTGAAGCATAAGAGTTGATTTTCCAATACCGGGGTCTCCACCAATTATAGTAACTGATCCTGGTACAATGCCCCCACCTAAGACCCTGTCGAATTCTTGGATTTTAGTTTTTATTCTTGGAATACTGTTTATCTCTATTTCGGAAAGAGGGTTTTTTTTGATATTAATAATTTCTTGTGCTGCTTTTCGGGGCTCTTTAAATTCTGTAAGTAAAAAGCTATTCCACTGCTTGCAAGAGGGGCATTGACCTTGCCATTTTGCGGAAGAGAAACCACAATTTTTACAGACATAGTATTTTTTAGTGCTGATTGGCATTTTGATAATTTATTTAGATATTTTATAATTAAGTGGGATTTAGAGTTAATGTGAATGAATACGAATCCGCCTTGGGCGGATGAAGCCTAGGGCTGGCAAAGTTAAAAATAATCTAGGTGTTAGGTTGTAGGGGGTAGGTGGTAACTTTTCTACAACCTAATCCCTATCACCTAATCCCTAATATTCCTGATTCTTAATTCTCTCTTTTGCACTTTAAGTTTTATGCTTCTATAATATAAAAAAAAGATAATTTTGTCTAAGAAAAAAATGGATAACATAACCTTGGATTATACTTTGAAGATATTAAACAGAAGACCTTACTCTGTTTTGGAAATAGAAAGGAAATTAAAAAGAAAAAATGTATCTAATATGGAGATTCAGAAGGTGATAACTTACCTTAAAGACTCAGGTTATCTTGATGATGAAAAATATGCTTATAAACTACTTTTCGATATTAGCGAGTTTCATCCTTGCGGATATTTTCTTATATTTTCCAAACTTAGAGGAAGAGGAATACCATGGGAAATTGTAGAAAAAGTTTTAAAAGAAAATTTTGATTGTGATGAAGAAAAAAAGGTTTGTCAGAAATTTATTCTGAAGAAGAAACTTGGCGATCTTCTCGCAAGAGATTGTAGAAAGCTTTTTCAGAAACTTAAGTTCAAAGGATTTAGAAATGAAGTAATTCAAAGAGTGCTTTCTGATCACAAAATATCTAATTGACCGTATTTCTTATTGTATGCTATAATAAGAAATAAGAATTTAGAATTACGAATTTAGGGATTTCCGTCTCAGGCGGAGCGGAAATTTATCTTACTTTACGCTTTCCGTTTTACACTTTACGCTTTTTAAAAAACCTTATATTCTATAACAATATATGTCTTTATTTGCCAATGACTCCTTTTTAGGGGTGGATATTGGTTCTTCTGCTATAAAAGTGGTACAATTAAGAAAAGGAAGAACTAGTCCATCTTTAGTCACTTATGGTATGGTGGAAGCAAAGGGTGAATTTTTGCAAAAAAATCTTAGTGAATCAACAGAAAGAATTAAAGAACTTCTAAAACAGGTTTTAGATGAATCTAAGGTTTCTACTAATTGTGTATCGGCTGCTTTGCCGGGACTTGCTGTTTTTACCTCTTTGATAGAACTTCCCAGAATAAAAAATGCAAAAAAGTTAGATCAGATAATAAGATGGGAAGCAAAGCAATATGTACCAATTCCTGTTAGTGATGTTATTTTAAGCTGGAATGAAGTGGATTTGAATTCTGAAGGAGGTTTTACAAGAGAAGAAAAAGCACGAGAAGAGATTTTGAGTATTGAAAACGCGAATAACAATGAAGATTCTAATAAGAAACCCTCTGAAAAGATAACCCTTTTTCTAACAGCAGCACCAAAAGATCTAGTAGAAAGATTTAGGGGTTTATTTAAAAGTGTAGGATTAAACCTTTCATCTCTGGAGGTTATTTCCTCTGCTCTTGTAAGATCCCTTGCGACAAAGGAAGATATGAATTCTTCTCTAATGATTGTAGATATAGGAGCAACTGATATGGAAATTAGCGTTGTTTCTAGAGAAAGCTTGGTTCTAAATAGAACTGTAGGGTTGGGAAGTCTAGATGTTACCAAAGTAATAGCGAGAGGCTTAGGTATAGAAGAAGAAAGAGCAGATGCCTTTAAGAAAGATTTTGGCATTAGGAAAGAAGGGCTTTCTGGGCAGATATTTAGAGTAACCTCTGTGGTCTTAAACCAAATGCTCGAAGAAATAAACACAACAAGAAATAGCTTTGAGAAAAAATATCATGAAGTAATTGATAAAGTTGTCCTGGCTGGTGGTGGCGCTAAAATGCGAGGATTAGATGAGTATCTTTCTCAAGAATTGGGTGTTAGAGTTATTGTTGGTAATCCTTGGCAAAAGATCGGCTTTCCTAAAGCCCTAGAAGGAGAATTAAAAACTACAGCTCCTGAGTTTGCATCTTGTGTGGGCCTTGCTATGAGGAACATTATCTAGGAATTAGGAGGTTAGTTTCTTGGATTTTTGACTTTTTAGCTTATTGGATATAATCATAAACAGGCCTTTATAAGCTGCAAGCTTCAGCCCAAGGGCTTCATTCGCCTGGAGGTGGGGAGATTTGCGGAGCGGAAAGCTTCCTATAAGGCAACCGCGTAGTATGACGAGACGTAGAACGGTCCCGTGGTGCGTAGTTACGGCACCGTACCAAGTGCGTAATACAGAGTACAAGCTGAATAAATATTATTTTTAAATAAAAAACCTATGAATGTGGAAAGAAACGAGAATGAAACACAAGGAAGAGGAGGGGCACCAATATTATTTTGGGGTCTTCTGTTTTTAGTTTTTTTAGCAGTTGCTGTCTATTTTGGTTTTCAAGTAGTAATGCCACCTGAGGGTGAATATTCTTCCTCTGAAAATATAAGTTTGGAATTTAGAGCAGATATTTTAGAGAAGGAGGAATATAAAAGTCTTAAAACCTTTGGAAAGATTCCTATTACTGTCCTTCCTCAAGATAAAGGGAGGAAAAATCCTTTCACTCCTTATTAAATAAAAATGGTTTTAATATCCGAGGACAATCCGGACAAGAAAGATTTAGCTGATTTCCTCTTAGAAACGCAAGTAATTGATGAGATAGCTTATAAGGACTTAAAGAGAGCTGCTAAAACCAGTGATATGTCTTTTTTACAAGTTTTGGAGAGTGAAGATATTGTCTCTGAGAGAGTTTTGAAGCAAGCTGTGAAGAAGGTGACGGGATACAATTATGTTAATTTGTTAGGTAAAGAAATATCTAAGGAAGCCCTTAATGAAATTTCTCTGGAATCAGCTCGCCATTATGGTTTTGTTATTTTTGAGAAACAAGGTAGCAAAGTAAAAGTAGGAATTACCAACCTAGAAGACTTTTCTGCTCTAGAGGCACTGGAGTTTGTTGCCGATCAAAAAAATTTGGAATACGAGATTTTTGTTATTACACAAGCAAGTTTGGAGGCAGCTTTAAACCAATATGAAACCTTAAGAGGAGAAGTAGGAGAAGTTTTGAAAGAAATAGGAAAGGAGTTGGGTGCTAAGACGGAAGAAGAAACAATGGGAATGTTAGAGGAGAAAGCAGAGGAGATTGTTGAGGCAGCGCCTATCTCAAGAGCAGTTTCAGTTATTTTGAAGCATGCAATTGAGGGGAAAGCATCAGATATTCACATTGAGCCCCAAGAAAAAGATCTTCGAGTACGTTATCGTGTAGATGGAATATTGTATAGCTCTTTAATACTTTCAAAAAAAATTCATCCTGCAGTTGTAGCAAGGATTAAAGTACTTACTAATTTAAAACTTGATGAGGTAAGACTTCCTCAAGACGGTAGATTTCGTTGTAAAGTAGCAGGCAAAGATATTGATTTTAGAGTTTCTACTGTTCCTGCAATACATGGCGAGAAAGTAGTGATGAGGATTTTAGATAAAACAGCAGGCTCTTTTTCTTTAAATGAGCTAGGAATATTTGACTGCCAGCTGTCTATCTTAAAAAAAGCAATCTCGAAAGCAAATGGCATGCTTCTTTTAACTGGTCCTACAGGTTGTGGTAAAACAAGTACTCTTTATGCGGGGCTTTCTAATCTAAATAAAATGGAGGTGAATATTGTTACTTTAGAAGACCCTGTTGAATATCTGTTAGATGGTATTAGTCAAATACAAGTAAATCCTGCTATTAACTTTACTTTTGCATCAGGGTTAAGATCTCTAGTAAGACAAGATCCTGATATTATCATGGTTGGTGAAATTAGGGATAAAGAGACAGCAGAGCTTGCCATTCATGCAGCTTTGACAGGACATTTGGTTTTATCGACATTACATACTAATAGTGCCGTAGGTGCTATTCCTCGTCTTGTAGATATGGGTATAGAGCCATTTTTGCTAGTTTCTGGTATTAATGCTGTTGCTGCTCAAAGGCTTGTAAGAAAGATTTGTAGAAAGTGCAGAAAAGAAATCCCCATGCCAGAGAAAATGAGAAGTGATGCTAAGAAAGAATTAGAAAGCCTTCCTGATTCTGTATTGAAGAAATTGGGGATTTCACTTGATAATATGAAGTTTTATCATGGAGAGGGATGTGCTCACTGCGGCAATCAGGGATACCAGGGACGCACTAGTATTTTTGAGATTATTCCTTTGAGTACTAAGATACAGGAGTTGATCATTACTCGTAAGCCAAGCGAAGTTCTATTTGACCAAGCTCAAAAAGAAGGTATGATTTCTATGAAACAAGATGGTATCATTAAAGCATTAAAAGGGATTACTACTATAGAAGAGGTACTTAGAGTTATTAGTGAGTGATTTAAGAATTAGGATGTTAGGAATTAGCTTTTTAGCTTGTAGAAAATTTGCTGATTATAAAATATCTAAGAAGCTAAAAAGCTAACTCCTAGAAGCTGAATATTTTTCAACTTTAAATTCTGAATTTGTTCTATGGCAGAAGAAAAACCAAAGAGGAAGAAAATCTTAATTATTGAAGACGACTCTTTTCTTTCAGGAATGTATGCTTCTCGTTTTAATCTTGAAGGTTTTGAAGTATTTATAGCAGAAGATGGAGAAAAGGGTTTTAATATGATCCAAGAAAAAAATCCTGACCTGATTCTTTTAGATGTAATTTTGCCAAGATGGGATGGTTTTGAAGTTTTACAAAAAATTAAAAAGGATCCTTCTTATAGAAATATTCCTGTTCTTCTTTTAACAAATTTGGGCCAAGAAGAGGATATAAAGAGAGGAAAAGCGCTTGGAGCAGATGACTATCTAGTAAAAGTGCATCATACGCCCGATGAGGTGGTGAGCAAAGTAAGATCTTTTGTTAGTAGAGGAAATTAGCTTGTACCGTAATACGGCACTTTGCACGTACTACGTGCCTTGTAGGTTCTTAGCTTGTAGAAGTATGAAAACTTATAGTGAAAAATTAAATGTAGATTATGATAGCAAGCGTAAAGTTGTAACTTATAAAGATTTAATAATTTGGCAGAAAGCAATGTGTTTAGTGGTTGCGATTTATGAATTAACAGGCAAGTTTCCCAAAACAGAAATATACGAATTAGCATCTCAGATGAAACGTTGTGCAATATCGATTCCCTCTAATGTTGCTGAAGGCCGTAGAAGGAGTACTACAGAAGATTACCACAAATTTTTAGTTATTGCTTATGGAGCAGGATCAGAGTTAGAAACTCAAATAGAGATAGTAAAGAGATTACCTTTTGGTAAAAATTTAGATTATATAAAAGTTGATAGCCTATTAAATGAAGTAATGAGAATGTTAAATAAAATAACTAACCGCCTAAGAAGTTAATTCCCTAATCCCTTAACTCCTAAAAAACTAAAAAGCTAATTTCCTAGTTCTTAAAACTATGTCCAACTCAGTAGAATTAGAATTAAAAGAGCTCCTCTCTTCTGTAGAAGCAAATAATGCATCGGATCTTCATTTAGCTACTGGCAGACCGCCGATACTTCGTATTGACGGTAAGCTTGTTGCTGTTGATAAACCATCTTTAACAGAGGAACATTGTAATGAACTGGTGCTCACACTTTTAACTGATGAGCAGAAAGAGAGATTTTCTAGAGAGAAAGAATTGGATTTTTCGTATAATTTTGAAGGTAAAGCGCGGTTTAGGGCCAATGTCTTTTATGAGAGAGGAAGAGCCGCTGTTGCTTTACGTTTGATTCCTAGCAAAATTAGAAATTTTGAAGAATTGAATTTACCATTAGTTTTAAAAGAGTTTACAAAGCCCTCGCAAGGTTTCGTTTTGGTAACAGGCCCTACTGGTCATGGTAAAACTACCACTCTTGCTGCAATGGTAAATGAGATTAACAATACAAGAAAAGAGCATATAGTAATTATTGAAGATCCTATTGAATATATTTTTACTCATAATCAGAGCTTGGTACAGCAAAGAGAACTCCATCAAGATACATTGTCTTTCCATAGAGCACTAAGATCAATTTTGAGAGAAGATCCTAATGTGGTACTAATTGGTGAGATGAGAGATTTAGAAACCATTAGATCAGCACTTACTATTGCTGAGACTGGTCATCTTGTTTTTGCTACCCTGCATACTAATAGTGCATCCCAGACAGTAGATAGAATCATCGATGTTTTTCCACCTCACCAGCAGAATCAAGTTCGTGCTCAGCTTGCCATGAGCCTTACAGGCGTTATTTCTCAAAGGTTGGTTTCTAGAATACCTGAAGGGAGGATTGTTGCTTGTGAGATAATGGTTGTCAATGTTGCGGTTAGAAATCTTATTAGAGAAGGGAAAAATCACCAATTAGAAAGTATTATCCAAACATCTGCTGAAGAAGGCATGATTTCTTTAGATAAGTCTTTGGCAGAGCTTGTGCAAAAAGGAGAGATTACTAAGGAAGATGCTTTAATTTATTCTATAGATCCGACGGTACTGGAATCTTTAATACAAGAATAAAAAACCAATATCTAAGTATTAAATATATAAAGGACTTAATTCCTGAGGGGAGGTGATAAACGTGATAAGAAGAAATAATAAAAAAGGTTTTACTCTTATTGAGCTTTTGGTCGTAATTGCTATTATTGGAATCTTAGCAGCTATGATTTTAGTTGCCCTATCAAGAGCAAGAGAAAAGGCCCGCGATTCAAGAAGAAAAGCAGACCTTCATTCTATAACCAATGCTTTAATTATGTATGAAGACGATGATAATGCTACTGCTTATCCTACTACAGTCGAAGGTCTTGCTGCATTGGTACCTACTTATTTAGGTAGCGAACCTAGTGATCCTGGTGACGAAACTTACGTATATGAAAGTACTGATGGTACTACTTTTACGCTTAGTGTCAATCTTGAGGGTGGTGGTAGTTTTATATGTAATCCAAATGGTTGTCAATAAACACCCTAGTGTTTGAGTAGTTTAGAGCATTCTTTAATAACAGAAGAAGGAGCGTTTTTAGGTCCTTATCTTTAGGATCGCTCCTCTTCTGTTACGTTTAAAAAACAATATGTTTTGGTTTTTGTTTTTTATTTTTGGAACAATTTGGGGGAGTTTTTTGAATGTGGTAATTTTCAGACTAAATAAAAGAAAGTCTATCTTTTTTGGTAGGTCGTTTTGTCCAAAGTGTAAACATAAGCTTTTCTGGTATGATCTTATTCCTTTACTAAGCTTTATTATTCTAGGAGGTAAGTGTAGATACTGTAAGAAGAAGATTTCTTGGCAGTATTTTTTCGTAGAATTTGCAACAGGTACTCTTTTTGCCCTGGTTGCTTTTTTAAATTTAAAAGACTTTTCTCTTGTAGAGGTTTTAAATCTTGTTAAATTATTATATTTTACCTGTGTTTTTATTGTAATTTTTGTTTATGATTTAAGATATTATATTATTCCAGACAAGATAATTATTTGGGGGATTGCTGTCGCTTTTTCTCTTAATATAGCGTTCCATGCTATTGAACAAAATTGTTACTCAATAGCTTTAGATCTTATTTCCTCAGTACTTTGTGCTTTATTCTTCTTCTTACTTTTTTATCTTTCAAAGGGAAAATGGATCGGTGGAGGAGATTTTAAATTGGTTTTGTTTATGGGACTTGTCTTAGGATGGCCATATATTCTTATTGCTTTGCTTGTTGCAATAAACACTGGTGCTTTAGTAGGAATTCTATTAATTTTACTTGGCAAAAAGACCATGAAATCAGAGATTCCTTTTGGTACTTTTTTGTCGGCAGCCGCGGTTTTTGTAATGTTGTTTGGTGAGAGGATATTAGGGTGGTATTTAGGTGTATTTAGCTTATAGGAAGTTAGGAAATTTAAAATTTCCGCCAAAGGCGGATTAGCCCTAGGGCTAAAAAAATGCAAAATTCAAAATAATCTAGGTGATAGGGATTAGGGAGTAGGTTGTAGAAAAGTTACCCCCTACAACCTAACACTTAATCCCTAATATTTGTGATTCATAATTTATGATTCCTATTTATTGAAGATTTAGACCCCAAGTGATATTATTTGCTTGAGGCTAGTTTTGAATTTATAAACGAATATGACCAAAAAAGAGGCAAAAACTCGCATTCAAAAGCTTAAAGAAGAGTTAAAAGAGATTGATTACGCTTATTATGTTCTAGATAAGCCAATTGTCTCTGATGCGGCAAGAGATTCTCTAAAAGATGAATTAGAGCGATTAGAAAAGAAATATCCAGAATTTATTACTCCTGATTCGCCAACACAGAGACTTGGGGGAGAAGCTTTGGATAAGTTTAAGAAATTTCAACACAAAACTCGAAAATATTCTTTTGATGATGTTTTTTCTTTTGAAGATGTAAAGGAATTTGATAAGCGGACTAAAAGATTTTTGAAAATTTCTGAGAATATAAAGATAGAGTATGTTTGTGAGTTAAAAATAGATGGCTTAAAGACTGCTTTATGGTACGAGAAAGGTTATCTTACAAAAGCTTTGACAAGAGGTGATGGAGTAATTGGAGAGGACGTTACTCATACCGTAAAAACCATTGGCTCTATTCCGCTTTCCATTCCAGAAAAGAAAAATGCTGAAGTTGAGGGTGAAGTTTATATGCCAAGAAAAAGCTTTGATATGCTTAATAGACAGCAGAAAGAAAAGAAAGAGCCTCTTTTTGCAAATCCTAGAAATGCAGCAGCAGGTTCAGTAAGACAGCTTGAAGCTGAAGCTGCTGCAAACCGAGATTTAAGATTTTTTGCCTATACAGTTCCTAATGCTTTAAATTTGGGAATTAAAACTCAGTTAGACGTTCTTAAGATTCTTGAAAAGTGGAAATTTGGAGTTAATAAATATTATAAAAAAATAAAGGGGATAGAGAATTCTCTTAAATTTTTTAGCAAGTGTGAGCGGAAGAGAAATAAGTTTCCTTATCAAATAGATGGAATTGTGGTTAAGATTAACTTGTTAGATTTACAAAATAGATTAGGAAGGACTTCAAAAAATGTCAGATGGGCGTGTGCTTATAAATTTCCTGCAGAGCAGGCGGTAACAGTTGTAAAAAATATTAAGGTGCAAGTGGGTAGGATGGGGTCTCTTACTCCTGTTGCTCATCTTCGTCCTGTAAAAGTTGCAGGGTCTACGGTATCAAGAGCAACTTTGCACAACGAAGACGAAATAAAAAAGCTTGATGTAAGAATTGGTGATACAGTGATTATCCAGAAAGCAGGAGATGTTATTCCTGATATTGTGAAAGTTTTACCTAAGATGCGTACGGGGAAAGAAAAAGTTTTTAAAATGCCAAAAAAATGTCCTATTTGTGGAAGTAAAGCTATAAGACCAAAGGGCGAAGCTATTACAAAATGTACTAATCCTAATTGTTTTGCAAGAACAAGAAAGCACTTTTATCATTTTGTAGGTAAAGGATGTTTTGATATAGATGGTCTTGGCTCAAAAATTGTTGACCAATTGATTAACGAAGGTTTGATCGATGACCCCGCAGATGTTTTTACGCTTAAAAGAGGAGATTTGGAGCCTTTAGAAAGATTTGCAGATAAATCAGCATCTAATATTATTTCTGCAATTGAAAATTCCAAAAAAATATCACTTGGAAAGCTCTTCTTTGCTTTAGGAATACTACATGTAGGAGAAGAGGCAGCAAGGGTTTTTGCAGAACATATTTATAATTTGATTTCCAAGCCAACTTCAAACTTAAAAGATTATCTTAAAGTTTTTAAAAGCCTTTCCCAAGAGAATTTAGAATCTATTCCTGGTTTTGGGCCCAAAGCATCACAAAGTATTTATAAGTATTTTAAAAATAGAAACAATATTAAATTTCTAGAAAAGCTTAATAAGGTAGGTATTAGTATTATTTATGAAGGAAAGAAAAAGAAAGCAAGCGCACTTTTAGGAAAGACCTTTGTGGTCACAGGAACACTTAAAGGTTTTACTCGTGATGAGACAGAAGAGAAAATTAGAAACTTAGGCGGCAGTGTTGCAAGCTCGGTATCTAAAAATACAGATTTTGTAGTAGCAGGAAAAGATCCAGGCTCAAAATTTGATAAAGCTAGAAAATTAGGCGTTAAAATATTGAATGAGAAAGGTTTTATGCGGTTGATAAAAGGAAAATAATGTGATAGTTTAGAATTAAAGTATTAATTCTAGGTCTATGGCAAAGTTAACTAGGAAGGAAGTAGAACATATTGCAAAACTTTCTAGAATAGAACTTACAAAAGAGGAAGTTGAGAAATTTCGCAGGGAACTTTCTTCTATTTTGGATTATGTAGAAAAACTTAAAGAAGTTGATACTGAAAAGATTGGACCTACTTTTCAGGTTACAGGAGTTAAAAATGTATTTAGGCCGGATGAGATAGAAAAGAGTCTTGAGAGAGAAAAATTACTTGATAATGCTCCGGATAAGGACGATGGGTATCTCAAGGTTAAAAAAGTTTTTAATTAGGATATTAGGGCTACTAGGTTACTGGGAACTAGAAATTTGCCTATTATATATTACTTTTCTTACATAAACTGTTTCTATAAGGCTACTACTGCTGTTATTCTGGACAATCCGCCGCGGAGCAGTGAAGGATCTCAACATCAGATATGTGCCGATAGGTTGAGATTCTTCGCTCCTCCGCCTTCGTCTGCGGACTGCGGCGGATCCGCTCAGGATGACGAAGTCGCTCGTTTTAGATTTGGAAATTGGAATTTAAATATTGTTTGTAATTTGAGATTTGTGATTTGTGATTTTAAATCCTTAATCCTTGATTCTTTTCTAATTCACATGTCCATTAATTAGATGAAAAACTCTAAGAACAGTTTAAATAGTTTAACACTTTCAGAAACCCACAATGGCTTGAGAAAAAAGAAGTTTTCTTCAAGTGAGCTTACCCAGGCTTGTCTTACCCAGATTGAGAAATTTGATGATAAGATTAAAGCTTTTGTTACTGTTTCGAAAGAAGAGGCTTTGAAGCAAGCAGATATGGCTGATAGGAAGATTGCAAAAAAAGAAGATCTTGATAAGCCGCTTTTAGGGATTCCAGTTGCAGTAAAGGATGTTTTATGTACCGAGAATATTAAAACTACTGCCTGCTCAAATATTCTTGCAAATTTTATTCCTCCTTATGATGCTACTGTGGTTAAGATTATAAAGAGACAAGGAGGGGTAATTTTAGGGAAGGCAAACTGTGATGCTTTTGCTCATGGAGCATCAACTGAGAATTCTGATTTTTTTCCCACCCACAATCCTTGGGATTTATCTAGGGTTCCTGGAGGATCGTCAGGTGGTTCTGCTGCGGCAACAGCAGCTGATATGTGTATTTACTCTTTAGGTACTGATACAGGAGGATCTGTTAGGTTTCCTGCTGCGTTTTGCTCTGTAGTTGGTATTCGACCGACCTATGGAAGAGTATCGCGCTACGGACTTATAGCTATGACTTCTTCTACTGATACTATAGGTCCTATTGCTAAAAGTGTTTTAGACACAGCAATAGTTCTCAAAGAAATTTCAGGAAAAGACGAAAAAGATTCCACAACATCAATTAAGTTGATTGATGATTATAAAAAGTATTTAAACAGACCCATAAAAGATCTTAAGCTGGGACTCCCAAAGGAATTTTTTGTAGAAGATGGAATGGAGGAAGGGGTAAGAAAAGTCACTGATGATGCTATTAAGACTCTCGAAAGACTAGGAGCTAAAGTAAAAACAGTTTCTCTTCCACATTCTCAATATGCTGTAGCTTGTTACTATATCATTACCCCTTGTGAAGTAAGTGCTAATCTTGCTCGTTTTGACGGAATTAAATATGGTTATTCTTCTAAAAATGCAGATAGCCTTTTAGAAGTTTATACTAAATCAAGAAAGGAAGGTTTTGGAGCGGAGGCGAAAAGAAGAATTATGATTGGAACTTATGCGCTCTCCGCGGGCTATTACGATGCTTATTACCTTCAAGCACAAAAAGTAAGGACTGTGATTAAAAAAGAGGTTGAGGAAGTTTTGAGAGAGGTTGATTTACTAATCACTCCAGTTTCTTCTCATGTACCATTCAAAATAGGGGAGAAGACATCCGATCCTTTACAAATGTATCTTGAAGATATCTTTATGAGTGCAGCAGCAATGGCAGGAATTCCTGCGATAAGTATACCTTGCGGTTTTTCTGAAGATTTGCCAGTGGGCTTGCAAATCATGGGGAATTATTTTGATGAGAAAAGAGTATTGAATTTAGCATATGTCTATGAACAGACGACAGGTTGGTATAAGAGGAAACCAAAGTTAGACACCAGCAACTTGAAATCCTAAGCACTAAATCCGAAATCCTAAAGCCCGTCCTACGGGCTAAACAAATCCAAAATTCAAATGACCAAAATCTAAAATGATTTGTTTTGAATTTTGAATTTGGATATTAGGATTTGTTTAGTGCTTAGAAATTGGAATTTAGGATTTTATAGAATAAGTTCGCTCTATAGCAATTATCACCGAATAAATATATGTCTAACTATGTACCCGTAATCGGTCTTGAAATCCATGCCGAACTTGCAACTAAGAGCAAGATGTTTTGTGGATGTGATAATGTAGTTTGGAAAAAGGATAAGGATGGGGTTTTAAGAGAAATTGAACCAAATATTGTTTGTTGTCCTATTTGTATGGGGTTTCCTGGAACCTTGCCTGCTATCAATGAAGATGCTATTAAATGTACTATTAAAACAGGACTTGCCTTAAATTGTAAGGTTCCCTCTTTTAGCAAATTCGATAGGAAAAATTATTTTTATCCAGATCTTCCAAAAGGTTACCAAATTAGCCAGTATGATCAGCCCTTGACTGAAAATGGTTATTTAATACTTTCATCGGGCAAAAAAATTGGTATTACTAGAATTCATCTGGAAGAAGATACAGGAAAGCTTGTCCACCTTCCTTCTGCTAGCTACTCCCTTGTTGACTATAATAGAGCGGGAACACCTTTAATGGAGCTTGTGACTAATCCGGATATGGAGAGCGTGGAAGAAGTGCAGGAGTTTTGTAAAAAATATCAGTTAATTTTACGTTACCTTGAGGTATCAAGAGCTGATATGGAGAAGGGAGAAATGCGTTGTGAAGCTAATATTTCAGTACAGGAAAGGGATAAATTTAAGATAGAGAATGAAGAGGTAAAACCAATTGGTAAGTATAAACTTAATCCTAAAGCTGAGATTAAAAACCTTAACTCTTTTAGGGCAGTTGAAGATGCAGTTATCTATGAGATAAAAAGACAAACCCAAGAGTTGAAAAATGGTGGTAAACTTATTCAGGAGACAAGAGGTTGGGACAAGGTTGCGAAGAAGACTTTTTCTCAAAGAGAGAAAGAGTCTGCTCATGACTATCGCTATTTTCCTGAACCCGATCTCCCTCCTCTAAAAATAGCAAAAGAGGAAATTAGAAAAATAAAAAACACCTTACCAGAAATGCCAGATGCAAGGCTAGCAAGATTTATAGAAGAATATAATCTTACTGAGAAGGATGCTAAAATATTAACTTCTAACAAAGATTTGGCTGATTTTTTTGAGAGATCAGCATCAGAAGCTGTAGAATGGCTTTCTACAAAAGGTGGTCATGGCCCAGGATGTAAAAGGAGAACAGTGCAGCTTACCTGCAACTGGGTTTTGTCTAAGCTTTCTAGGTTGCTTAAAGACAGAAATTTAGCTATCTTGGATGCTAAGATTACAGCAGAGAATTTTGCAGAATTTATTGTTGCTATTCATGAGAGGAAAATTTCTTCTACTGGTGGTCAGAAGCTTTTAGAGAGGATGCTTGATACTGGGAAAGATCCCTCAGTGATTATTGAAGAAGAAAATCTTGCTCAAGTAAGCGATGAATCTGAACTTTTCCCTGTCATTGACAAAGTTATTTCTGAAAACGAAAAAGTGGTGTCAGATTACAAAGCAGGTAGTAAAAATGCAATTTCTTATCTTATTGGTCAAGTGATGGCTAAAACAAAAGGGAAAGCAGATCCACAGGCTGCGGCAGAGATTTTGAAGAAGAAATTAGATTAACTTTTCTATAAATAACAAAAAAAGGCGAAAACTTGGGTTTCGTCTTTTTTGTATTGAATTAAATATAGAGATGTTCTGATGGAATACTTTTGTTTTCTATGTTTTATACTACAAATAAGTCTTTGGTAGAGAATTCTGGGTCACTAGTTAAGTTTACACCAAGTTTCTTTAGTCCTGCTTCATCACCTGGAGTAGGTATGTGAGTTAGATGTACTTCACTACTACGTAGGTCTTTTAATTTTTCCATTGCTAGCCGGGCAGTAGGATTTGTGGCAGCACTGATACTAAGAGCAATTAGTGTTTCTCCAAGATCTAGACTTATGGCTTTTGTTTCTAGGATACTTTCCTTAAACTCTTCCACTGATTTTATTATTGTTGGGGATAGTAGATGTGTTTCGTCAGGAATTTTAGCGAGAGTTTTAACTGCATTTAAAATAAGGCTTGAAGATGCATGCATTAGTGGCGAGTTTTTTCCTGTTACGATTGTACCATTATTTAATTCTATTGCTCCACCACAGAAGATGCCTTTATTCCCTTTTTTCTTCTTTCTTGCTTCCATTGCTGCTTTTCTTGCTGGTATGACAACTTTCCTATCTTCTGGTTTGATATTGAGTTCCTTAAGCATACGTTCTACTCGCTTAATGGTGCCTCTACTTGTAGTTCCTTTGGCATACTCACAGGAGTATCTAAAATACCTTCTAATAATTTCCTGTTTTGAAGCTTCTTTTATAATGCTGTCATTTATCATACCGGACTTGACGTAATTTACTCCCATATCAGTGGGGGAATTGTATACTTCTTTTCCCATTATCTTTTTTAGAATTTCTCTAAGCACGGGAAATATTTCTATATCTCGGTTAAAGTTAACAACTTTTTGCTTGCAAGCTTTTAAATGAAAAGAATCTATGAGGTTAAAATCGCCTATATCAGCAGTAGAGGCTTCGTAAGCGATGTTTACAGGATGCTTTAGGGGCATGTCCCATACAGGGAAGGTTTCAAATTTTGCATATCCAGATTTTTTGCCTCTCTTATGGTCATGAAATAATTGAGATAAACAAGTGGCTAATTTGCCACTACCTGCGCCAGGAGCTGTGACTATAATGAGAGGTTTTTTAGTTTTAATATATTCATTAGCTCCATAGCCCTTGTCGCTTACTATCAAATCTATATCATTGGGGTATCCTTTAATAGGTTTGTGTGTATAAACTTTTACACCTCGTCTTTTAAGCTTGTTTTTGAAAATTTTAGCAGCTGGTTGATTGTCAAAGCGAGTTATTACTACTGCTGATACTTCTATATCTCGCTTTTTAAAGTCGTCAATCATTTTGAGGACATTAGCATCATAAGTAATACCAAAATCTTCTCTTATTCTCTTTTTTTCGATATCTTTTGCACATACACAGAGTATGACTTCTGCTTTATCTTTTAATTCTTGCAAAAGCTTAATTTTTACAGCGGGATCAAATCCGGGTAGAATTCGTGAGGCATGGTAGTCATATAGAATTTTACCTCCAAACTCGAGGTATAACTTACCATTGAATTTCTTCATTCTTTTAAGTATAGCTTGTTTTTGCTCTTTTAGGTATTTTTCATTATCAAACCCAATTTTTTTAACCATAAAAATGATTCAAAATTAAAAATTAAAAATACAAAATTTATTATATAAAACAAAAAATCCCTTTTGGATTCTAAAAATGGGATTTTAGGGGGTATTTAAGATGGGGTTGGATTTGTTATTAAGAGAGTTAGGATATTTAAGTGTTGTGCTGCAGGATTTTTTCATCTTGAAAGTATTGTAGCGTTTTGAGATTTTTTGGTCAATTATTAGAAAGAAAGTTTGCAACCAATTTTTCTGCTTCTTTATAATTTTTAATCCATCTGATCCTTTTATCTCTCTTAAACCACGTCATCTGCCTTTTAGCATATTGCCTGGTTCTTAGTTTTATCAATTTGATTGCTTCTTCTAAAGTAATTTCATTTCTTAAATACATCCCAATTTGTTTATATCCAAGTCCAGAAAGAGAGGGGAGTGAGAAATTGTACCCTTTTTTTAATAAACCTTTAACTTCTTTGGTAAGTCCTTGTTCTATCATATTATCAACTCTTTGATCAATATTTTTGTTCAGAGTGTTTTTATCTATCTTAGGGCCTATTTGTAAGACGTCGAAGTTTGGTTTTTTGTAAGATTTTATTTCAGAGAATTTTTTTCCTGTCTTTAGACACACTTCAATGGCACGAGTGAGTCTTCTTTTATTTTTTAAGTCTATTTTCTCAAAAGTTGCTTTATCTAGCTTTTTTAGCATATTTACAAGTTTTTCCACAGATTTTTTATTTAATTTTTCCCTTAATTTTTTATCAGGTTTTACTTGAGGGATTTTTAGTCCATTAATTACTGCGGAAATATAAAGGCCTGTTCCGCCGACTAAAAATGAAATTTTTTCTTTAGAAATCTTAGAATCTAGAATTTTGTAAACTTCTTTTTGGTATTGGGCAACAGTGTAAATTTGGTCAGGTTCTACGATATCGATCATGAAGTGGGGGATAGTTTGCATTTCTTCTTTTTTAATCTTTGCTGT
>Ga0051987_10000238_pt1 | contig 30304 bp, 27 predicted proteins | sample CryGey08umfilter_2_FD_58083 | JGI IMG/M metagenome (GOLD analysis project Ga0051987, IMG submission 58083) | Groundwater microbial communities from aquifer in Utah, USA - Crystal Geyser 4/10/14 0.8 um filter | ecosystem: Environmental > Aquatic > Deep subsurface > Groundwater | place: USA: Utah... | reverse complement strand
GGGAATGCTTTCTATGAAGGAGGACGGAATACTCAAAGCGCTTCAAGGTTCTACCACTATAGAAGAGGTACTAAACGTTACTAGAGAATAAAATTTAACCATTCTTAAAATTAATTAATAAAGCTATGCAAATTACGGGTGTTGAGTCCAAAAAGAAAATTCTATTGGTAGAAGACGATTCCTTTTTGGCGGGGATGTATGTTTCTAAATTGAATTTAGAAGATTTTAAAGTTAGTCTGGCCGACAACGGTGAAGACGGTTTAAAACTGGCCCAAGAACAGTTACCCGACTTGGTTCTTTTGGACATCCTTCTGCCCCAAATGGACGGTTTTGAGGTATTAAAAAGATTAAAAGACGATCCGAAGACAGCTAAAATTCCTGTCATCCTTCTGACTAATTTAGGGCAAAAAAAGGATGTTGACCGAGGGCTAGCGCTAGGGGCAGAAGATTATCTGATTAAGGCTCATTTTATGCCTAATGAAGTAATTGCCAAGATAAAGAAAATTCTTAAATCATAAAAATTTGGAACAAGCTGATACCCAATCCTTAAGAACTAATGAGGAAATAGAAATTAATCGGATTTTGACGGCAGTAGCGGAATATAACGCTTCTGATCTTCATCTTTCGGTTGGCAACGCGCCAACAGTGCGAGTAGACGGCGAATTAGTGGCATTGAGAGAAGAAAAAGTGATTACCCCTGATTTCATGAAAAAACTGAGCCTATTTTTTTTAGACGAAAAGCAGCGGGAAATTTTGAACAAAGAAAGAGAAATAGTATTTTCTTACAATTTTCAGGGTAGAATTCGTTTCAAAGTAGATCTTTTCTATCAAGAAGGATACCTTTCCGCTTCTTTAAGGTTAATCCCTTCCACGATAAAGAATCTAAAGGAATTAGGGCTTCCCTTAATCGTGGAAAAGTTCCATCAAATAAAGAAGGGGTTAGTGATTGTTTGCGGTCCTTTTGCTTCAGGCCGTTCTTTTACCATCACCGCGTTAATTAATGAAGTGAACAATCATAGAAAAGAGCATATCCTAACGGTGGAAAAACCGATCGAATTTGTTTTTAACGACAACCAAAGCATAATTGAACAAAGGGAAGTCGGACGGGACACGAACTCATTTGAGCAGGCCTTAAAGGCCGCTTTTCGTGGCGATATTGACGTAATTATGATTGGTGAAATGAAATCAAAAGAAGTGATTAAAAATGCTTTAGATTTGGCCGAAGGGGGGCGTTTAGTGTATTCTGCCATGGAAACTGATTCTTCGATCAAAACCATTGAGAGAATCATTAACAGCTTTGAAAGCGAAGAAAAGAATCAAGTAAGGGTTCAACTGGCTGAAGTTCTTGAAGGAATTATTGTACAGCGCTTGGTTCCCCGGGTCGGAGGGGGAAGAATTTTAGTAACGGAAATACTGGTTCCTAATCCGGCTACCCGTTCTATTATTCGGGAGGGTAATATTTATCAAATCAACAATGTACTGCAGACTTCCCGAGGCGAAGGAATGGTTTCGCTTGATCGGGCCCTGGCCGAGCTGGTTAAAACCGGAGAAATTATGTTAGAAAACGCGATTCAGTATGCCGTAGACGAAAATAACCTGAAAAGAATGGCGCAACGGTAGCGGACTAGCTTGTAGGAAATTAGCTTGTAGCTTATTAGCTGGCTTAATTGTTTCATTATTCTATTGTTTCATGGTTTTTATTTCAACAATAATGAAGCAACGAACATCCAAAAAAGCTACCACCTACAAGCTACCAGCTAAGAAGCTAACAAGCTAAAAAGCTACTAACCTAAAAAGCTAAACAAAATTAATGTCAATTTACGATTACAAAGCGAAAGACTTGAAAGGCAACACCGTAACCGGCGCGGTGGAGGCTTCTTCTGAAATGGTAGCGGCGGACCTTTTAAAAGAAAAGGATTATATCGTATTGGCTTTATCAGAAAGAAAACGAAAAACTTTATTTCAATCTTCTTTAGGATTTTTGCACCGAGTTCCCAGAAAAGAAATAGTTGTTTTTGCCAGACAATTGTCCGTTATGATTTCTGCGACCGTTCCGATTGTAAAAGCGCTAAGGATTCTCACTAAACAGGCCGAAAATGTCACTTTTAAAATAATATTATCCGAGGTAGCGGACGAAGTAGACGGCGGCGCTAAACTTTCCGATGCGTTGGCCCGTTATCCCCAAGTATTCGATGACTTCTTTACCCACATGATTAAGACTGGGGAAACCACGGGTAAACTGGATGAAACTTTAAATTATCTGGCTGATCAAAAAGAAAAAGATTATGACCTGACCAGTAAAATAAAGGGAGCGATGATTTATCCTATTTTTATATTGTGCGGGCTATTCGCCGTGGGAGCGGTAATGATGATTTTTGTTATTCCTAAATTGACAGGAGTTTTAGAAGAGGCCGGAGCGGAATTGCCATTCTCTACCAAAATGCTAATTGGCGTCAGTAATTTTTTACAAAACTTTTGGTGGATGATAATTATAATCATAATAGCAATAATTGCTTTGTACCGGGTCATTTATCGAACGGAAAGAGGAAAGGTGCAAATCGATCTGATTAAACTGAAAATTCCCGTTTTTGGAACGATGTTCAAAAAAATATACCTTACCCGTTTTGCCAGAAGTTTTTCAAACCTAATTGCCAGCGGAGTTCCTATCGCCCATTCTTTAGAGATTGTCGCCGACGTAGTAGGTAACAGCATTTTCAAGGATCTGACCCGAAAGACCATCAAAGAAGTAGAAGACGGTAATTCCGTTGCCACCGTTTTTGCCAAGAGCAAGATAGTGCCGGTTATGGTAACCCAAATGTTAATGGTGGGGGAACAGACTGGCCGAATTGATTTAATTCTAAATAAACTAGCCGATTTTTATGCCAAGGAAGTAGAAAATCTTGTTGCTAACCTGGTTAGCTTGATAGAGCCTTTAATTATCGCCGTTCTGGGGGCAGGAGTGGCGGTGTTGGTTGTTTCTATTCTATTGCCCTTGTATAGTTTATCCACGGCTATTTAATAAAATCCCCGTAGGGGCAATTCATGAATTGCCCTTGCGGCTATCGTTTATCCCGTTACTTGAAATACCTGGGCGGTTTCTGCAGCAGAGTCTTGTATCCGTGGGATGAGTTTTGCTACAGGGTAAATGCCTGTGGTCAAGTAACGGGATTTACTACTTGCTTATTTTCTGCTATAATAATGTTGTTGATAACTTCCTGTCCCGAATCTCGCAGTAGTAGGGCGAGGGATTCCATTACTCAGTTATTCCTCGGGATTTCCGTGTTTTATTTAGTGTAAGTTTGACAGAACGGGTTTTTTTTAGTAATATACAATTAATAATTGTTTTAAGAATTAAAATCAAAAGAAGGGAAGGAGGTGAGAAAATGAGAAACAAAAAAGGCTTCACCTTAATCGAATTATTGGTCGTCATCGCGATTATTGGTTTATTGGCTACAATCGCCGTAGTGGCATTGAATAGCGCCAGAACCAGTTCTCGAGACGCCAAAAGAGTAGCGGACGTAAGACAAGTGCAGACCGGTTTAGAGATGTATTTTAATTCTCAAACCCAATATCCTTATGGTGCGGGTTGTGGAACTTATGCTAGTCCGGTTAGACTTTCGGCACTAGCAACAGCCGCCTGTAGTCCCGCTTTAGTACCATTTGTCACCGGAATCGGCAATATCACAGATCCAGTTAGTTCGAACACTACTCCTTGTGACGCCGACACACAATCAAACAACTGTGACTACGGGTATGCCGCTCCAACAGCTCCCTATTACGTGATATATTTTTCACTAGAGGGAACATCGGGTAGCTTTGAAGCAGGTCCTCACACCGCTACATCCGCTGGTATTCTATAAAATTGAAATTTCCAAAAGAGCCTTAAATGTCTTTAAATAAGACGAGGGCTCTTTTTGGTTTTGAATTGGTAGGCGAAATGCCGATTTATCCACCGAAGTCCTTCGGAGGACGAAGGCGGACGTTTCGCCTACCGTGAGAGTGAGGTATAATTAAATCATGAACCCACAAAAAATAATATATTTTCTTATTGGTTCGTTAGGATTGATTTTACCCCTTTTTTTGAATACCACTTCAGATAATGAATTTACTTTTAATAAGACTTATCTTTTCCAGTTGATAATTTTGATTAGCGCGGCTTTTTTGTTTTTCACTTGGAATCAATTTTCCGAAATGATTAAAAAATGCTGGAATAGTTTCAGGCTTACTTTTCTTGTCTTGGTATTTTATTTTGGCGTACTAGTGGTAAGCACGATTTTTTCTATTTCGCCGCAAATAAGTTTTTGGGGCGGAGGGAGACAACAAGGGCTAATGCAATTTTTGTTTTATTTGATTTTCTTTTTTGTTGTATTATTGATAAAACCCACCAAGAAAAAGATCATTCAGTTACTTTACTTTATTTGCGGCGTTTCTTTTCTGGTAAGCACTTTTGGGATATTAGAGTATTTTAAAATTCGTCCCTTTCCCTTCCCAGTTTATGATTCGGGAGTCGCCTCTACTTTGGGCCATCCCAGTTTTTTGGGAGCGTATCTGATAATGGTGTTGCCGATAACCATCGGTTTATTTTGTATTTCTAGCTTAAGACTAATTAGGTATATCCTAGGAATTACTTTTGTTTTTCAACTAATCGTTCTTTATTTAACTGAAACAAGAGCAGCTTGGCTTGCTTTCGGGCTTTCTCTATTTTTAGCCCTAATTCTTTTTCTTTTGAAAAGAGAAAAAGTAACCGCCCTTATCGCTTTGTTTATTCTGCTTCTGGGCTCTTTTGTTTTTCTAATCCAAAGCGGCTATTTAAGTAAAATAGACGTTTTGGAAACAGGTTCAGGCGCTTTAAGAATCACTTGGTGGGAGGATGCGGTAAAAGCGATTCAAAAAAGGCCGATTATTGGCTATGGTTTAGAAACCCAAGAAGATGTGCTAATGCCCTATTTTAATTCCGGCCAGATACTGGCCGGCCGGGTCGACCGGGCGCATAATGAGATTTTAGACGATTTATTAACCACTGGCATTTTAGGCGCCGTCTCATTCTTTATTTTTGTTGGTTTGGTTTTTAAGGATGGAATTGATCATTATTTTAAAAGTAAGGATCGGGAAAGGCGGATTATCTCACTGGCCTTGTTAACCGGCCTGGCCGCCTATTTTATTCAGGGAATGTTCAGTTTTTCCGTTACCATCCTTTACGTCTATTTTTGGCTGTTGGCGGGGATGGTGGTTGTTTTGGCGAGAGGGGAGAAAGAAGCTGACAAACAAGATTTGCCTGTCTGTCTGCTGTCGCAGGCAACGGACAGGTCAGCTACGCGATAAAAATTTTGTTTATCAGATAAACATATGATCAAACTGCCGAAATTTAACATAGAAGGTCAAGTGCATTTTGTGACGACAAATGTTAGTAAGAAAACACCTTTATTTTCTGATAATCTATTTTGTGAGATTATAATAAGGAATTTAGAATTTTACCGGAAAAAGTTTATTTTTGAACTGTATGGTTATGTAATAATGCCGGATCATCTCCATTTGTTGATTTATCCTCGGCCTCGTCAGGAGACTCGGCCCACCCGTCAAGAGGCTCGGTTTACTCCATCTTTACCAATGGATATTTCGAAACCCCCTGCTGCCCAACGGGGTATGGTGAGGTCCCCTGACCTCACAAAAATAGAAAAGATCATGGAAGATTTCAAGAAATATACTGCTAAAGAGATCATCACAGAATTAAAAAATAGCAAAAAGGATGATTTATTAAATGGATTCAAATTAAGCTATCCTAAGAAAAAGAAACATCAATACCGAATTTGGCAGAATGGTTTTTATGACTTTAATATCTATTCAGCGAAAAAATTTTTAGAAAAATTAAACTATATCCATGAAAATCCATTACGTGCTGGTCTGGTCAAAAACTCCGAAGACTGGCCGTATTCTTCTTACCGAAACTACTATTCAGACGATGAGTCTTTAATAAAAATTAATCGGATTGGATTATGAATCCCGTTAGAAGCCGCGATCGCAATCAGTAAAATAAATTACAATAATACAATGAATACAAATTTTAAATATAAACATAATTATCAGCAGTTTAGATCGCGATCTGCTTCTAACGGGATGAATCCAGTTAGAGAAGAAAACCATAAAGGTAGCACTCAAGCTTCTGCTCGGGACTTCCGGTCGGAGCAGGCCTGCCCTGAGCCGAGCCGAAGGGGGCTTCGACCTGCCCCTAACGGAATGACAAAAACACTCGGCATTTTAGGAGGTTTATCAGCTTTATTTTTGATTTGGTTTATTGTCATCCGCCCGGCAATTGCTGGAATATATTTAAAACAGATGGAAACAGTAGATTCACAAAGCCATTTTGCCGAATATAAAATTAAAGATCTCCACCAAACAATCATTCCTTTGACCAAATTCACGTCAGCGGAAATTCCTTACCGCTACCGTTACGTAGAATTGTTAATGAAATTAGCCTCTGTAGAAAAAGATAGCGAGAAAAAAAAAGCGTTGTATCAAGAAGCGGATCAGGAATTGGAAATTATCTATCAGAAGAACCCCGGGGACTTTGATTACTATCCGACTTTGATTAATTTAATGATCCAGTGGAAAAAAGCTGATCCCAGCAAGAACGAAGAGGTCAAACAAATCTTTCAACAAGCCGTCTCGGCCAACTCCAACAATGGATTCCTCTATTATCTTTGGGGTGAAGAATTAAAGGAGGTTGGCGAATATCAGCTGGCCAAAGAAAAATTGACTAAGGCATTAGCGCTTTTTGCTGGTTCCAACTTTCCCGGAATTACTCCGGAAATTGAAAAAAATCTCGAGCTGATTAAAGCCGAGATTCATCAAGAATTAGTTGAGTTAGAAAAGTTAATTAAGAACTAATTTCTAAATAGCGAGGAAAAAACCAATAATTAAACTATTGGCCCTCGTTTTTTGTTTCCTCTTCAACAATGTCCTTGAGAGATTCAATTCTCTCTAAATATCCTTTAATTAATTCAATGCGTGGTTCATCGGCAAAGACCTTATTAATACTTGCTTCATTAAAAAGATTAAATGGAATATCCAGTATTGCTAAGGCCTCTTGATATTTTCCTTGACGATAAAGTATGTATCCTAAAAGCTGGTAATAATAAGGATTGTTATCAGGATTATATTCAATCGCGGTTCTTAATTCCTTTTCCGCTGATTCAATCTCCTGATCGCTTCCGGAACTAACAAAATTAAGGGTATAGCCTAAAAACTGATGGCGTTCGCTGTTTTGAGAATCAAGCGCCGCCGCCTTTTGGGCATATTTAACGCTTAAATATTGATTTTCTTCCCGCTCTCCTTGATGGTCCAATATCTTCAGTTGATAACTATCCGAAAGACTTCGATACAAATCAGCATTCCAAGGATCTAGTTTAACTGCATTTTTTATAATAATAAGCCCCTCTTCTTTAAAAGGCAAATCTTCTTGCAGTTTTTTTGCCTGTTCGTACCAAAGGTCAGTTAGGGCCGAAACTACAATAACATAGCCGAGTAATCCAAATATTATTAATCCAAAAATCGGTTGAATTTTAGAAACTTTTTTGTTTTGATCAAATGATTCGGATGTTGGGTCTTGCGCCGATTCTGTGATAATTTTCTTTAAGGCAAAGAGCAATCCTGCTTCAATAAAAAACACAAGCAGAAGCGCAGGCACTTCCCAATCTAAATCGAAAAGACTATGCAAAAAAGAAGCGGTCAAACTTCCGGTTAAGCCAATGGCAATGGGAAAAACCAAGCGATCATCTATTTTGATAGCTTTATTGATCACGGCAAGCCCATTCTTAAACAAAATGAATAGAAAAAACAGAAAGGGGATTGTTCCTAGAAGACCAACCTCTGCTAATAAAAGTAAAACAAAGTTATGAGGAGAAACCGACCAAGACCAAATATTCTGCTGAAAATGAGTATAGAGAGTTTCAAAATTGCCTAAACCTACGCCTAACCAAGGATAATGTTTCGATATTTCTAGGCTGGTTTTCCAGTAATCGAGCCGGTTTTGAATACCGAGCGTTTGAACGGCGCTGGCTTCTTTGAGACTGGCCTCAGTGCTGATTGGAACAAAAATCGTATGGAGTTTCGGGAATGAAATAACTATAAGAATAACAATAAAAAAGAAAACAGCGAGACGAATTCCCAACTGCTTTTTTGGTAATTTTCTAAGAAACCAAATTATCACCAGAAATACAATTAAAAAAGAAAGCCAGCTGGCTTGGGAAAAAGTAAAATAAAGATTGACAGTCAGTAGGATAGTAGTTAGGCCGAAAAAATATTTTTCCCGCTTTTTTGTCGTGGTAAGGTAAAGCGTCAGGATCAAAGGTAAAAACAGTAAAATGAATCCACCAAAAATATTCCGCCAGCCGAAGAAAGAGGCGACTCCTAGAGTAATATTTTGTAATTGAAAGAAATTGATTAATCCGTAAATCGAAGCAACTAAAGCGGTTAGTGACAGCGTTATTGTTAAATTGTTTAATTGCTTTATTGTTCTTATAGCTTGAGTAACAATCCAAAAAGCAATGACAAAAAGAAATATTTTTACAAATTCAATAACGCTATCATGCCAATAAACAGAAAAAATTACTGACAACAAAGAAAAAAACAGAAAAAGCTTTAGAGAAAAAGGAAGCTCGCTCTCTTTTTTGGCTATACCAGCAATAAAGAATAAAAAAAGACAAAGAACAGCCACTTCCATTATTGCTAATACCCAAACGGTGCGGCTGGACCAGCCCAGAAGGGAAGAAATAATAAGTAGTGCCGTTCCTATTAATATCACCAATCCATATTTATTTTCCTTATTGTTTTCGATTTGATTATTCATTATTTATTACCTTGTAATAAGCTTCCTTGGTATTTTTAGCAGTTTTCTCCCAAGAGAAATGCTCCAAAATATAGTTTTTTAATTTACCTGATCTCGGATCATTGTATGCTTTTAGCACTGCTTCTCGGATTGAGTTTGTGTCAGCGGGATTGCAGTACCAAGCCATATCTTTAAGATATTCTTTAGCATATCCTCGATCCGTACTTACTACATTACACCCGGCCAGCCCAGCCTCCAAACTGGCCAATCCGCAGGTTTCAAACCAGCTGGCCAAAACGTGCACTTTGGCCGCGGCATAAGCGGATTTTAATCCTTCTTTTTCCACATTTTCTAGCAACAGTATCTTATTGTTTTTTGCCGCCACTTTTTTTATTAATTGAAAATATCGCCGATGATTTTTTTGCGGTTTACCGATCAAAACTAAGGTTAATTCCGTACTTTCCAGCGCCTTGATCAGGTTTAGGTGATTTTTGATGCTGGCAAAATTAGCGACGCAAAGCACGAAATTCTCCAACTGGTATTTGTTTACAAATACATCCGGCTTCGCATCAGAAAAATCCATTTCCACTCCATTGGGAACTACTTGATAGCTGTTTTTTATTCCAAAATCTTCCTCCATTTTTCTCATTTCCATTTCTGAATTGGGCAATAGAAGATTGACCGAGTTAAGAATTTCTTTTTGTTGCTGGGTAAACCCTATCTTTAATTGATTCACAAACGGTTTCCATTGCTTATTATCGAAAAAATTTCGTAAGAAGGTTTTTGTTATCTCTTTAGAATTTTTATTTTTGGCTATTCTCATAAAATACTTTTGCGCGCCATACCTTCCTTTTTCATCCCATTCGTCGAAATTCTGATAGATAGGAGTGAGAATAACCGGCTTACTCTGCTTTTTAGCATCAAGATATTGTAAGTAAGTTTCCTGGGGCCGGGTTATATTGAATAAGTGCACTAAATCGTAATTTTTAAGGTCTTCTTCTAATTTCGTAGAAATGTCTAGACTTATTCCGAGCTTTTTTAAATACTCCGAAGTTTTTAAAATTTGAGTCGTATCGCCGCCCGGCTTTCTTAATAAGTCCGTTCTACTTTTTAAAAGAATTTTCATATTGAGTGAATTTTTTCTGAGAAATTAGAGTTGTCAAAAGAATAAAATAACTTTTGGCCTGGGTGAATAATCTGGGGGATAATATCCCGAAAACAGCTCCTATTATTGAATACAAAATACTTTTTATGATAAATAGCAGTTTTAATAACGGCGCTTGGGTGTTAGAATAATATTTTCGGAAAAAGTATATCAGGTTTTGATGGGAAAAAACAATCGCCGGGGTCTTATTAGGCGAGCTGGAACGGTTAAAATGAGTAACTGCCTTTAAAGGCAGGTAAAAATTATCGTATCCTGCTTGTTTCACTTTATAACACAAATCAACATCTTCCACATACAAAAAATATTTTTCATCGAAGCCGTCAATCTTTGCGAATAGATTTTTATTTATCAAAAGGCACGATCCTGATAGCCAATCGGATTTTTGCTGTTGCTGGTAAAAATCATTTTTCAAAACTCGATAAAACAATTTGGAGCTGCCTTTAAATATTCGATCCAAATAAAATGACTCCGCCAGAAGGTTTAAAAAAGAAGGAAAGTTGCCGCAAAATTTTTGCCAAGAACCATCGCGATTTGCTATTTTAAATCCAATGGCACCTCTATTTTTTAAATCGTTAACATCATTCCGCAATTTATCTAAAAAACCGTCAGTCATTTCCGTATCGCTGTTTAAAAATAATAAATATTCACCCTGCGCTATTTTTGCCCCCTGGTTATTGGCCTGTCCGAAGCCAGCGTTGGAATTATTGGCAATCAATTTTATATTCCGAAAGTCCGTCTCGATCATTTCAACGCTCCCGTCTTGTGAACCGTTATCGATCACTATTATTTCTATATTGCCATTTTCTCCGTTTTTTCTAATAGACCCTAAACAATTCTTTAGGAGATTTTTCGTGTTGTAATTGACAATGATGATTGAGAGAAACATGGAAAAATATTAGCGAATTTATTTTACGTGTTTTTTGTTTATGGTGACGCCGATAATCCCTGCGGTAATTCCAAGATCCCAGATGATTTTGAATAAAATAAATTGGATTATTCTGTATTTAATTCCCTTAATGATGCCGATAATAACAGAAACAGGCAAGGAATATTTTATGATCCGCAACAGAGTTTTTACTGGGGTCAAAAGATTTCCTCTTCCGACCCAGCGAGCGTTTAAAAATGCTTCTTTTATGGTATCCGGATTATAGTGATAAGAAACAGCACCCTCAACGGCTAAAGACTTTATTTTTAATTTAGGATAGACTGTTTTATCTTCTCCCCAACCAATATTATCGAACCCGCCCACTTTTAATAGGGTCTTTTTCAAAATAGCATTATAAGTAACGAATTCATCGGGGAAATCTTTTGGTACTTTTCTATGGAATCCCAAATTTAAATTAATGTTATAACACCTTGACCAGACATTTTCCGGATTAGCCACATACATTTCTTTAGAAAAAGTTCCTATGGCCTTACCCTCATTAATCGGTTTTACCAACTCATCAATGTAATTTCTATCGAAACGGATATCACTATCAGCAAAAACCAAAATCTCGCCTGTGGATTTGCGCAAACCGTGGTTTTTAACCGCGGCTAAACCTTGATGGGGCTGGTGCAGGTAGGCAACGGGATATTTTTTGATAATTTCCCCGGATTTGTCAGTGGAACCATCATCAATAGCTAGAATTTCTAAATTAGGATATGTCTGTTGTAGTAGAGACTGAATGCATTCATCCAGATATTTTTCTTCGTTATAAATAGCCAGGATAATTGATACCTTTTTACTCATTCAAACGGCTTTAAATCTATTAAATAGGCTGAAAGAAAATTTACTCAAAGTTGTCCAATTTTTATGGAGATAGCTGATATTTTTGAGAGTCGCCCGATATTTATGGCAATTTCTCATCCAGGCATCCACTCTTTTTTCAAAAAGATTATCAGCGTATTTAGGATATCTTTCAGAAGAGGGGTGATTGTGATTATAGATCTGTTTACTAAATTCCGAAAGCCGAATCATATAGCATTGATCCGAGAAACCCGGACCTAAATAATAGTAATCAAATTCTTTAATGGCCTCTTTTTTAGCTTCCCTATATTTTTGATTCCAACAAGGATTTACCACCACAATATCCCGGTTGTTTTGGAAAATTTCTAAAGCGGGAATTATCCAATTATATTTCTTTTCCATGACGGAATCGCCGGAAAAATGAACTAGAAAATCGCAATTTCTATACAAATAGATTTCCATCATTTCAGCAATGCTATAATAATATCCCTTACCGAAACTAGATTTTTCTAAATTAAAATATTTTAGGACCTCGTTTTCATATTGTTTGACAATATGATATTCATCGATAATTTTTTTATTCACTAATTCATCGGAAAGCTTTTTTATTGAGTCAACATCATTAACATTGTTTATCATTAAAACTTTTTTGGCAAAATCAAAATCATTCCTATTTATAATTTCATTTATAAATTGTTTTTTTAGTAGAATTTTCCAGTCATTTTCCCAACATTTCGTAGAAAAAATCACTTTGGGGTTTTTGATATTTTCAGAAAACATTTTTTAAATCATAAATCGGCTAAGCAAGTATTTGTCCAGAATTTAGTAATTTTCTAATTTTTTAGCAACCACTATCAAAGTTTCTCCTATTCCAGCCCTTTTTCCATACCAAGAGATAGGGGCATCAAGCAGTATTTTCTTTACAGGTTCTATTAGGGGTTTGACTTTATAATAAATCCTTTTCCAATTGCTAACTTGTTCGTTTATTTTACCTTTAAATATATTCATCGGGCCATAAGTGATGCTGATAACTTTAAAACCGTTTTGTTCTAACATTTTAGTAATGGTTTGTTTATTGAAGTGATATAAGTGAGTGGGGGGTATAATACATTCCCAATCCAATATTGTTTGGTATATTTCGGCATTCTTGAGATTGGGTGTTGTCACAATCAAGATTCCATTCTCTTTTAGGCAAGGATAAATACTCTTCAAAAAAGAAGCTGGATCGGAAACGTGTTCAATTACCTCTGACGCAGTTACTGCCTCATAACTGTCAACTTTTATTTCAGGATCTTTTAAAGAAGTAAATATTTTTTTGTTCAATCGTTGTTCTGCTAATCTCCTGGCAAATTCTGAAATCTCAACGCCGTCTATTTGCCAGCCTCTCTCCTCGGCTGCTTTTAATAGATAACCGACCGCACAGCCAATATCAAGCAATTTTCCCTTTTTTGGCGCGATTTTTTCTAATAAGTCTAATAGTAACCATTTAGATACGTCTTCATTTTCTAAATAGTTTGAGCTGCCTTTTCCTAAATTATAATCATCCTTAAAGTATTGTTCATTATAACTATTCTTAATCAATTCTTCCGATGGCTGGGGATTTACATAGACCAAGCCACAAGCGCAAGAAACAATTTGGTAAGAGTTTTTTTTACCTAAAATTTTGTACTTATCCGATCCGCAAAGGTTACAGCGAACTTCTCTGAGATTACCATTTAGCATGTTGATATTGGAATAAGATTATTAATACCAAATAGTCATTCAATTGCTTTTGAAGCTTTTTAGTTTAATGATTTTTTTAATCAAAGAAACAAAAATATATTCCTTGGATAAAAACAGTAGAATTATATATAAGATGGCACTAAGTCCGATTGTGATTATGGCATTCAACCCCATGAACTTGAATAGCAAGATAATTAGCATAACTATTAATCCCAAAATTACCGGTTTAATCAGAATTCGGAATAAATCTATTTTGAATTCCAGGTATTTTCTAATGAAAATAAAATAAGACAGAAATCTGATGAGTTCAGTCAGTAAAATAGATAAAGCTATTCCATAAATATTAAATAAGAGAATAAAAATGATGTTCAAAAATATTGAAAAAACAGTTATAGCAGAAAAAAGAAGAATGAATTTCTTCAAGAATTTTGAATTTATGATAGTCAAGCTTAAGGGCGAAGCAATAAATATAAAGAACATTACCCAGCCAAGTATTACCAGAATGGGAGCGGCTTCTAGATAATCTTTACCAAACAGCAATTCAATAATTGGTCGCGATAAAAGAGTAAAAACGATAGCTGTAGGAAAAGCAATAAGAAACAACGCTCTAGTAGCATATTGACAGCTGTTCTTGACGTTGACTTTTATTGCTTCAATGGATTGCCGGGCAATAGCGGGGAAAAAAGCAATAATTAAACTCGAAGGAATAAACAAAAAAGCCATTACTAATTTATTAGCGGCATTATATATTCCTACGGTTTCAATATCTTGAATTTTAGATAATATTATCACTCCGTTATAAAGATAGACGAAAGTAAGAATATTAATAATGGCAAAAGGCAAAGCATTCACTAACAAATATTTCCAAAATTTCCAATCAATTTCCAGTTTTATTTTTAATAATAATTTATTTATCGCAAATAAATAGATAGCGGCTAATAGAAGATTAAGAATAATTATAGTCAGAAAAATAGACCGCAGATCGAATTTCAAATACAACATAATTACCGTGGTAAGGGGATTAATCATATTCTGAAGAACGAGAATTGATGAAGAAATCTCCATTTTTTCTAAAGAAATTATTACGGCATTAAGAGTATTGATTAAAAAATTAGCAAATATAATTACTCCCAATATAGCGATAAGTTGAAAAATTTCCTCGGAGTAATTTAAAAATTTAGCCGTGAGAATTATTAGAAAATAAATGATAACAGTGATAAAAAAACGCAAAAACAAGGAATTTGATAAAAATCTATTAAGAAGATTTTTATCTCTAGAAACGTCCCTAATAGTCAGATTCTCTAAACCGACATCCGAAATACCGCTAAAAAGCATAACCACGCTGAAAACCAAGGTGTAAGCACCAAACCCTTCGGTTCCCAGTAGTCTGGCAATAATCGGAACAGATACAAGCGATATTATTTTATTGAGTGATTGCCCGCCCGTTACGAAAAAACTGTTCTTAATAATCCTTTGTCCTTGATCCATTTATTAAGTTTACGCTTTAGTAAAATTATGGTATTATTATATCAAATAATAGGCTCTAGACATAGTGAAATGGTTTTGTAACCATTTCAGCGAAATCACGAAAATTCATGCTCTCCATCCAATTTATTATCAAGAGGTTAATTGACTTAATCATCGCTGTGCTGCTTTTCGTACCGGCGATGCTTTTTAGTATTGCCGTGGGAATTCTCATTAAAATAGATTCCCGCGGTCCAATAATCTTTAAGCAAAAAAGATTGGGAAGAAACAACCAGGCTTTTTCCATGTACAAATTTCGCACGATGCACCAGAATGCTGCTCAAAAAAGAACTGATTTACAATCCCAAAACGAAGCGAACGGTTTTCTTTTTAAAATGAGGTTTGATCCTCGGGAAACCGCATTTGGCCGCCGGCTTAGAAATACCGGGCTAGATGAATTGCCGCAGCTGCTAAACGTTTTGAAAGGAGAAATGAGCCTAGTGGGGCCAAGGCCATTGCCGGAAGAAGACGTCAAGTTAGAAGAATTAAAAAGGAATCCGGAACTTTATCATCAGTGGCAGATTCGCAAATCAGTTCGGCCGGGCATTACCGGTTTATGGCAAATGAGTTCGGACAACCATTCTTTTTCTGAAATGTTGAGGATAGATGAATATTATGTAGAGAAATATTCCATTTGGAAAGACGCAAAAATTATTACCGGCACTTTGGCAAGATTACTAAGAATATTTTCCTTAAGATCTTTCAAGCAAAATAAAATTGCGTCTGACGAAGATTCTAGTTAAGCGATCATGGATATCGGCGATCACGGCGATAGACGACTATGCGATCAGCGATCATGGCGATCTTAACGATCGATTATCATTAAGTCATTTTAAACCAAAATAAATGGCTCAAAAATTCTATGATTTGACAATTTGGAAAGAAGGGCACGCTCTTTTAATGGAAATATATAAAGTAACAGCCGAATTTCCTAAAGAAGAACAATATTCACTGATTGATCAGATTAGAAGGTCGGCTAATTCGGTTATTGCCAATATTGCCGAAGCGCACGGTCGTTATTACTTTGCCGATAAAATTAGAACTCTCTATAATTCCCGAGCAGAAGTAGAAGAAACACAAAGCCATTTAAGAGTTGCGCTCGGTTTAAAATACCTCACCAAGAAAAATTTTCAAATCTTGGATAAAAGATACGAAAATCTTTGCAAAAGTATCAACAATTTTATAAACTCTCTTTATCAACAGAAGAAGTAAGGAGATTTTAATAGCCACTCAACAATTTAATATTCAATCTCGGATCGCCGTGATCTCTTGATCTCCGTATTATCCCAAGCACCTAACCTAAAATATAGATAAATGTTTGTAATTATAACTATCGTCGGGCTTATTATCGGCAGTTTTCTTAACGCGATAATTTATCGCCTGCATAAAGGAATAAGCTTTTTGAAGGGACGTTCTTTTTGTCCGCATTGCCGACATACTCTTTCGGCGCAAGACCTTATTCCCTTATTTAGTTTTATTATCCAAAAGGGCCGGTGCCGTTATTGCCGCAAAAAAATTTCTTGGCAATACCCGTTGGTGGAGCTAGCCGCCGCTTTAGTGTTAATAGTGCTCTATTTTAATTTTGGATTATCGTTGGAATTTTTTATTTACTCTCTTTATTCCCTTTTTCTGATTGTTATTTTTGTATATGATCTGAAGTATTATTTAGTACTGGACCAAGTGGCTATTCCCGCAATTTTACTGGGGTTTACTGGCTCTTTGATTCTGGAAATGTCACTGACTAAACTGTTGATTGGTGGTATAATAGGGCTAGGTTTCTTTTTAATTCAATTTATAATATCAAGAGGAAAATGGATTGGCGGAGGAGACTTGCGGCTCGGTTTAATGTGCGGTTTCATGGTCGGCTGGCCCAAAATTGTTCCGCTTGTCTTTATCACTTACATCAGCGGAGCAGTCGTGGCGATTGGGCTGATGATTATAAAGAAAAAGAAGTGGCAGGATATGGTGCCTCTGGGAATATTTCTTTCTTTTGCAACTTTAATTGTTTTGCTCTTTGGAGAAGAAATAATCCGGTTCTATCTTCTTTAATGAAAGGTAATGATGGAAAAAGCAAAAATTTCGCATAATTTAGGGTTCACTCTGTTGGAATTGGTCGTGTCCGTGGGAATTTTTGCTTTGGTGATCGGAATGGTTTTGGGGAACTTTAGGCAAGGTCAAAAAAATGATGATTTAAGAAGAGGTACCCTGGAAATGGAAGACAATTTAAGAAAAGTTCAAACACTGGGAATGTCCGGCCAAATAGCTAGCTTCTGTGATTCCGGCGATAACCAAGGAAAACCATGTGCCACAAACGATGATTGTCTGGGTACTCAATCGGGCAACTGTGTCAGCAAAGTCCCTTCTGGCGGATTCGGCATTGCCATTGGGCAGATTGAAAATGAGAACTATCAAAATTGCTATGAGAGTGAATTAGGAAATCCTGAAGTCCCAAATATAGATTGTCCCACTACCTATACTTTGTTTGCCGATACTTCAGGAGCACTGGGGATATTTGATCAAGATGATTTTGCCCTAGCGGGCGGTGAAAATTACGCTTTGCCCAAAGGGGTATTTATAAGAGACTTCGGCTGGTATTGTTTATGGGCCAGTCCGGAAAAACTGGGATGCCCCGTCAAGGGGCCCTTCGGATTGGATATTACGTTTAGACCGCCCAAGCCGATTCCTTATTTTTATACTTATAGCCAAAGTGGTCCGCCGCCTTTAGACGCTAGAGCGATTTCAGAGCAAAGCATTAAAATTTTAGTACAACATGAAAATACGGGAAAATGCCGGGAAATATATATTAATGGTGTTTCCGGAGAAGTGAGTAGTATTGCTAACAGTAATTGCATGATTAATTGGCCGTAAACCCCGTTAGAAGTTTCATAGAAGAGTAAAATAAAACCTAGTAGTAGGAATAAGCGTAACATGTGAAGGCTTCTAACGGGGTAAATAGCAAAAACAATGCTAATTCCAAAAGGTAAATTGGTAATTAACTCCAAAGCTCAATCCATGATCGAGCTAGTGGTGGCAGTGAGCGTTATCTTAGTGGGAGTAGTCAGCACTTTGGTTTTGACTATGGCCACTATCCGGGGCGGAAAAGCCAGTAAACAGCAGGTTATTGCCGCCAGTTTAGGGCGAGAAGGGGCTGAGGTGGCCCGAATGACCAGAGATAATAATTGGCTTTCCATTGAGGCTAGCAAAACCAGGCCATCTAGTTGGGATGATAACCTTGGTTTATCTGATGACCATACTGCGATTGCTATTTTTAATGCCACTAATATCACCTGGACGCTTGATTACGAAAATGGAACGGATTTCAGCACTTGCCTTCAAGATGAAAAATGCCGAATTTTCTTTAAAGATGGATTATATGCCCAATTCGCTGATCCGGCCAACCGGCCATTAGGCTGGGAACCAACGGAATATTATCGGCTGATTTCGACTTTAGAAATTTGTGCCGACTATCAATCAATACCCTCGGATGAATTTTGTCCGCCCGCTAATCCTAAAATCGGTATTAATGTTAAATCGGAAACCCGGTGGTTTGAAAAGAATAATTGGCGCACTCTGATATTTGAAGATCATTTGTATAATTGGAAATAAGGTTTGGTTTAGCTGGATGATTTTCTATTGTTGCTGGTTGTGGACTTTGTCGCTCATTTCGCAGATTACGGGAGATCGAAGAGATTTCGGAGATCGCGGCGATCACGGCGATAGACGACTATGCGATCAGCAATCACGGAGATCCTAACTAAAAGAAACTTCCAAATCCTTGATAAAAGATACGAAAATCTCTGTAAAAGTATCAACAATTTTATAAACTCTCTTTATCAACAGAAGAAATAAGGAGATTAATAGCCACTCGACAATTTAATATCCGATCTCGGATCGCCGTGATCTCATAATCTCTAACATGAATAGCGTTCGATACAAAAAATTTAATAAAAACCACAAACAGAGAGGTTTCACCCTAATGGAAATGGTGGTAGTGCTTGCCGTTTTTTCCACTACGTCTTTAATAGCGGTAGATTTATTCATGACCATTACCAATGTTCAGCGCCAGGTGCGCAACGTGCAGGCCGTTCAGAGCGATGCCCGATTCGCCATTGAATCAATTGCCCAGGCGGTAAAGCTGGGAACGATTGACTACGATTATTACCAGGCCGTTTGTTCCGGAGGAAACAACCCCGGAGATCCTTGCCCCAATGGGAATGAATGCGTGGGAACGGGAGCCATCTGCGACAAGATCGATTTGAGTATTCCGATAAATATCCTGGCCACCAAAGATCAAGACAACAACCAGATTTTTTATAAGCTGAACGGACAAGACATTGAAGTATGTTCCAATACTTATTATGAGTATAATCGTTGTAATTTAATGAATGATCAACACCAGCCGGAGAATAATTGGCAAAAGGTCACTCCCAGCGGCGTCAAAGTAACCGATCTCAAAATCTATGTTATGCCTTTTTCTGACCCTTTTGCTATTCCTAATGAATGTACCGTCAACCGCGATTGTGATTCCAATCAATGCGTGGATAAACGTTGCGTAATTCAAGATAAACAGCCCGCTGTCACCATTCTGTTAGAAACAGTAAGCAATGACGTTGGTTATGAAGAAAAAGTTAATTTACAAACAACCGTTACTTCCATGATTTATCGTAGATGAACTTTAAATTGCTGAATTGTTATATTGTTGAATTGTTAAATAAAAAAACAATAAAACAATATAACAATAAAACAATTAAAGTAGAAATGAAGTCAAAAACATGAAAGACCAATCAAATCTAAAAATGGAGCAGCGAATGCGAGACAACAATCGTGGCCAGGTGCTTCTTTTGTCGTTACTGATTTTAGCGGGAGTGTCAGCAGCGGGAATCGGTTTTGCTACGCTTATCATTAATCAAATCAAATCTTCTCAGAATATTGATAATTCCATTACCGCCCAGTACGGAGCGGAAAGCAGCTTGGAAAGAAGTCTTTATCAGGTTAAAATAAACCGTCTTAACGACACTAAAAATTTGGCAGATACCATTACGGATATAAAACAAATTAGCGAATCATTCGATCTTTCCGGTTTAACAATGTCGATTGATCAAGATTCTGTCCAATCAATTGAAGAAAATAAAACCTTTTCTCTAAAAAAAGATGAATCAGAACAAAATGATTTATTTGATCCCGACGCCCCTTTTGGCAGTCAGGCCTCAATCAGATATTTGTGGATTTCCTGGGATAATAATCCCTGTGAATTTTTAACGATAGGGCCGCCCAACTATAACGATTGCTTTGGCTTAGGCGAGGAGTGGGTAGAAATCAGCTGGACCGGCTGGGATGTCGATGGCAACTCTTATGAAAATGTGACCAAGACATTGTTGAGCAGCGCTTATTTAGATTGGATCGGAGACGGACAAAATGAAACAGACTGTCCGGATCCATTATTATATCCCGCAGTAGGCGCTTCTAAACAGTGCGGCGTGGTGGATTTATTAGATCCCAGCATCCCAGAAATTGTGTTCTACCAAGTGCGGGTTAAAGCGCTGTATGCTGATGTAGACAGCATTGAAGTCAAAGCCGTTGATGCGGAAGATCAATTTGTTGATATTCCGGCCCGAGTGCATATTAAAACAGTTGGGAAATATGGTCGTACCGAGCAGGCCTTAAGCGCGTCTTTACCTTGGAAGCTGCCGGTTTCCGGTCTGTTCGATTACGTTATCTTTACTAAAGAAAAATTAAAGAAGACGCCTGTTTCTGGTTATTCCAGTTCCGGTCCGATTGAGATTGAGAGAGGAATTTTAGCAGGTAATTCTTCTAAAGCATGTGCTAGCGGTATTAATGTGGGCAAGATTTGTGAAAGCAGCGCTGACTGTGATGGTGCGTCTTGCGTTCGACCAACGGAGTGTATTTGCCAAGACGGCGTTTCTTATCCGGTATGCAGCAAAAGCAGTTTAGCCGCACCTAGCGGGCCGGAGCCGTCTTGCGGAAACCTAGGGATGGGGCCGCCTGATTCTGGATATCCTCCGGCCGTGGGAGCAGATAGCGCTACTTATCCCGCTAGCTGGCTTGATTCCGAATTTTGGTGGGATCCTTTATTGCGGTGCACAAAAAGAGATCCAGCCGATTACGGCGAAGATGGAACAGTGGCCAGCGGCTGGGGTAATTGTATCATCCGCGTAGAAGAAACAATTCCTCAAGCCCAGACCGTTGTCAGAAAAAAAATAAGAGAGGAGGATCTGCCTAACGGGTCCGGTGATTATTACGTGTCTTTAAGAGAAAAATTTGATTCTAACCAGAACACGGAAGAAATGATAATAACCATTAAGGATGTCGGCGGAAATACCACTGACCAATTCTTTATGAAGGATCTTTATTCCTCGCAGGCTAACCCGGCAGTATCTTCTTATGAAAGATGCGTTTCCAGTGATTCGTTCCATTTGGAGCCGGGCTATTTTATAGAATTTAAGCACGGAAACGATTCCAGCGATAGCAGTAATCACCTTGATTGGTATCAATTCACCAATGAGGTGCCGCCCGATATCGAAAAGAAATGTGATTATCTATACAACTCCGGACGGTTACCGATTGAATATAATATTCCCGAGAGCGAAGCGGCCTTAAGTTGCAGTTGCAGTGATTTGAGCTGTAATACCGTCGGTGAATGCAAAAACCTAGGATGGAATCCGCATGATTTTAGCGATAGCGGCGCTCCTTACGCCGAATGCTTCCGCTACAGCAATACCAGCGTTTTTCCTACTGGTGCCGGTGAAGATGTTTGGGCTAATCTTCCCCATGAATGGGGCGCTTGCCGATATGACGAAAATCGCTGGTCAGACGTAGTGGTGCCTGGCAGTGTTTCCAGCGGCAATTACTATTTGTCGGTAAGGCTGGGTTTTACCGCCTTGGATCAAGAAAACCTGAAGCTGGAAGTATTAGATTCCGGAGGGGCAGTTAAAAAAACATTTACGACTAACGATTTATGGGGTTTAGAGCAATCACCCGATAATTCCTTTGTGGAATGCACTTTTTCTGAAACAGTTGCTCTTGATTCCAACTATCGGCTGAAATTTTCCGCTCCTAACACTTCCCTATACCTTGATTGGTATCAGATAACCGACACTCCTCCAGGGTATCATCCTTGTGATGGCGAACCCATTCGAAAAGAGTCTTAATCTCTTTAAAAGAGAACTATTGGGCAAGGAGGATTATTGACTATTATGGATAAAAAAGAGGCTAAGTTAAGAATTGAAAAACTTAAAAAGGAGATTAACCGTCATCGCTATCTTTATCATGTGTTAGATAAGCAGGAAATATCCGATGCCGCTCTTGATTCCTTAAAGCACGAGCTGGATCAGCTGGAAAGAAAATTTCCGGAATTTATTGCTCCGGATTCTCCTACTCAGCGCGTGGGCGGAAAACCGCTGGCTGAATTCAAAAAAATCCAGCATAAATTGCCTATGTTGTCGCTGAACGATGTTTTTTTGTTTACCGAAATGCAGGATTGGGAGAACAGAAACAAAAAACTTTTACCCAAAGAAATCAAACTTGATTATTACGCCGAATTGAAAATGGATGGTTTAGCCATTACTTTGGTTTATAAACAAGGAATATTTTGGAAAGGAGCGACCAGAGGAAACGGCAAAGTAGGCGAGGATGTTACGGAAAATTTAAAAACCATCGAAGCCATTCCCTTACAAGTCAATTTAGCCGATCTTCCTTCAAGTCTCCAGAAAAAAGCCGAAGAGGAACTGGAAGTGCGCGGAGAAGTTTTCATGAAAAAGACCGACTTTGATAAACTGAACGAAATTCAGAAAGAAAACGAACAGCCTGAATTTGCCAATCCCCGAAATGCGGCGGCCGGCTCTATTAGACAGCTGGATTCTAAAATAACCGCTTCGCGCAAGCTGAATTTCATGGCTTACGGCTTGGTTACCGATCTGGGTCAAAAAACCCATCAAGAAGCGCACGAAATTCTGCAAAAGTTGGGATTTCGAGCCGGAACCAAACTGAATCAATATTGTCCTGATCTTTCCGCGGTGGAACAATACCACAATGAAGTGAGTAAAAAAAGAAACAGTTTGCCGTTTTGGATCGACGGCGTTGTGGTGAACATTAATGATCAAAAAACTTTTGAAAGGCTGGGAGTGGTCGGAAAAGCGCCGCGCGGCGCCATTGCCTATAAATATCCGGCGGAACAGGCCACTACCGTGGTGGAGGATATTCAAGTGCAGGTTGGTCGCACCGGCGCCCTGACCCCGGTGGCCCACTTACGGCCGGTCCGGGTAGCCGGCAGCACCGTGGCGCGCGCCACGCTCCATAACGAAGACGAAATAAAAAGGCTGGACGTTCGGATTGGCGATACGGTAATCATCCAAAAAGCCGGAGACATCATTCCTGAAGTGGTTAAGGCACTTTCTAAACTTAGAACAGGCCAAGAAAAAAAATTTAACATGCCCGTTCAATGTCCGATTTGCGGGTCCAAGGTAGTCAGAAGAAAAGGGGAGGTGGCCCATTACTGCAGCAATAAAAACTGTTTTGCCGTCCAAAAAGAAAAAATCTATCACTTTGTTTCTAAAAAAGCGTTCGACATTGAAGGCCTGGGGCCCAAGATTATCGATCAGCTGCTTGAAAATAATCTCATTAAGGATGTTTCGGATATTTTTGGTCTTAATACATCTGACCTAGAACCGCTTGAGCGGTTTGCCGAAAAATCAGCGGCCAATATCATCGAGGCGGTGGAAAAGGCAAAAAAAATAAGTTTAGCCCGCTTTATTTATGCTTTAGGAATCCGCCACGTGGGAGAAGAAACGGCCATTGATCTGGCCAATCATTTTAGAACGATCGGCCGGCTGCAAAAAGCGAGTTTTGATGATTTAAACAGAATATATGAAATCGGAGAGGTGGTGGCCCGATCAATCAGTGATTTTTTCCAGGACAAACACAGTCTTCAGCTGCTCGCCCGATTATTGGATCAGGGCATAAAAATCAAAGAGCCGGAGGTACGGAAAAAAACCGAAGCTTCGGGAAAAACCTTTGTAATCACCGGGACCCTGCCTTCTCTTTCTCGAGAAGAGGCTAAAACAAAAATTCGGGAAGCGGGCGGAAAAGCCGCTAGCTCCCTTAGCCTGAACACAGATTTTTTGGTCGCGGGCGATAATCCTGGATCCAAATACGAAAAAGCCAAAAAACTGGGAGTAAAAATAATTTCCGAAAAAGAGCTTCTGAATCTATTGAAGTAACATTGTATTGCTATATTGTTATATTGTCGAATTGTTAAATCACTTCATTGTCAAAATATAAAACAATACAGCAATACAACAATATAGCAATATAACAATATAACAATATAACAATAAACCAACAGATATTTGGCCAAAAAAACGGCAGGGTTTATAATAAATATTAGCTATGCTAATAAGCAAAGAAGAAGTAGCCCACATTGCTCAGCTTGCTCGAATAGAGCTTTCTGATGCTGAAATCAAAAAGTTTCAGCACCAGCTCTCTTTGATTATCGATTATGTCAATAAATTAAAAGAGGCGGATGTTGAACCAGTCAAAGAAATTTTATCAAACAGAGGTGTAAATGTATTTCGAGAAGATAAAGCCGAACGATATGCTAAACATAAGGAACTTTTGAATCAGGCGCCCGAGCAAAAAAATGAGCATTTTAAAGTTGAAGCAGTTTTGAAATAAATTATGGAACTATTCGAGCTAACCTTAAAAGAAGCGGCCCAAAAAATAAAAAATAGGGAGCTGTCTTCCTTGGAATTAACCGAATCCTTTTTAAAAAGAATTGATCAAGTTGATGGCAAAATATCAGCTTTTTTGGACGTGGAAAAAGAAACTGCTTTAAAAACCGCCGAAGCAATCGATCAAAAAATTAAAAAAGGGGAGTATCACTCGCCATTAATGGGTGTTCCGGTGGCTTTGAAAGATAATATTTTAGCTAAAGGTCTTAAAACTACGGCTGGTTCAAAAATTTTAAAAGATTATCAAGCCAGCTATGATGCCACTGTGACCAAAAAGCTAAAAAAAGCGGGCATGGTATTGCTGGGCAAGACCAATTTAGACGAATTCGCCATGGGCGCCTCTTGCGAAAATTCTGCGTTTCAAAAAACAAAAAATCCTTACGATCTTTCCCGAGTGCCTGGCGGCTCTTCGGGTGGATCGGCCGCGGCAGTAGCGGCGGATGAGTGTGTTTTCGCCTTAGGATCTGATACCGGCGGATCAGTCCGTCAGCCCGCGGCCTTTTGCGGAGTGGTAGGATTAAAGCCCACTTACGGCAGAGTATCCCGCTATGGGTTAATTGCGCTGGCTTCGTCTTTTGATCAAATCGGACCTATTACCAAAACCGTGGAAGATGCCGCCTTGGTGCTTAACCAGATTGCGGGCAAAGATGCTTACGATTCCACTTCGGTCGCTCTAGCCGTTCCTGATTACACCAAGGAATTAAAAAAAGAAATTAAAGGAATTAAGATTGGCATTCCCAAAGAATACTTTGTTAAGGGAATGGATAAGGCGGTAGAGAAATCGGTGAAAGAAGCAATTGCCAAACTGGAAGAACTGGGCGCCAAGGTCCAAGAAGTAAGCCTTCCTTACACCAACTATGCTTTAGCGGCATACTATATTATTCTGCCGGCCGAAGCTAGCGCTAATTTGGCCCGTTATGACGGTATTCGCTATGGATATTCCGCTGCTGGTAAAAAAAACGTTGATGACTTATTTTCAGTCTACAGCCGTTCACGAGCCGATGGGTTCGGTGATGAAGTAAAAAGAAGGATAATGATTGGAACTTACAGTCTTTCCAGCGGATACTATGATGCTTACTATATCAGAGCGCAGAAAGTAAAAGCGCTGGTGGAAAAAGAGTTCAGCGAAGTGTTTCAAAAAGTTGATCTTTTAGCCACTCCCACTACTCCTACCGTTGCTTTCCGTTTGGGGGAAAAACTAGCTAACCCCCTGACAATGTATCTTTCTGATATCTATACCGTTTCGGCCAACATGGGCGGAGTGCCGGCTATTTCCGTTCCTTGCGCTATGTCTAATGGTTTGCCGGTGGGGATTCAGCTGATCGGAAAGCCGTTTGCCGAAAGCCAGATTCTGAACGTGGCGTATCAATATGAACAGACCGCTAATTGGCATTTTACCCCCTTCCTTTCCTCCCCTTAATAAAGGGAGGTGAGGAGGGGTTTTTTGCCAATTTTAGCGGATTGTGATATATATAAATAAAGGAGGAGGATTAATAATTTAGTAAAGTCAAATATTATTTATGAATAGCAAGCAAAAAATCCTTCTAATTGAGGATGATAAAATGCTCTTAGAGATGTATTCCTCGAAGTTTAACCGAGAAGGGTACGATATTGTTACCGCGGAAAACGGATCCGATGGATTAAAACTGGCTAAAGAAAACAAGCCAGATTTGATACTGCTAGATATCATTCTTCCTAAACTGGATGGTTTTGCCACCTTAAAAGAGATTCGCGGTGATGCTAACATTAAAAATACGCCCGTTATCCTGTTGACTAACTTGGGGCAAGATCAGGATATCCAAAAAGGTAAAGCGTTGGGAGCGGATGATTATTTTGTCAAAGCCAACCATACCCCTACCGAAGTGGTAGAAAAAGTAAGGGAACTATTAAAGAGCAAAGGAAAATAAATGAAAGAAAGAACTTTAATTATCATTAAGCCCGATGCTTTGCAAAGAAATTTATTAGGCGAAGTAGTCACTCGCTTCGAGAGAAAAGGATTGAAGATCGTCGGGTTAAAAATGTTTTCTATCGATGATACCTTAATTGCGGAACATTACGAGCATCATAAAGACAAGCCATTTTTTGAAGATTTAAAAAAATTTATGCAGTCTTCGCCGGTAGTGGTAATGGTGCTAGAAGGGCACAGCGCCATTAATGCGGTTCGGTTGATTGTTGGCCCGACCACCGGCCGAGAAGCGGATGCCGGCAGTATCCGGGGCGACTTTTCTATGAGCAAAGGGCATAATATCGTACACGCTTCCGATTCCAAAGAAACAGCGGAACAGGAGATTTACCGTTTTTTCAACGAAGATGAACTTTTTAACTACCAAAAACTTGATTTTTCGGCAGTATATGATGAGAGCGAGCGCCAAGAACTGGGCGGAGCTTGACGCGTTTAAACATATAGAATAAAATCAATCTAAAGTTATGAACAGAAACGTTAGAAACATAGCAGCAATAATTATTATTAACACCAGACACTCTGGCTAGTTTTACGATAGAATAATATATAGGAAAACTGGCCGGATAAGCCAGTTTTTAAGTATCAAAATGAACAATCAATCCAAATCAAGCCTAATTATTATTATCACCTTTTTCAGATGAGAGGCTTGGTATAGTGAAAAAATAATAATAGAAACGCTTAAGCCGGTCTCTCTCAAGAGCCGGTTTTAAAATATAAAAATAACCAGAAGGATAAATACCATAACGCATCGTACATTTTTAAAGGAGGAGTGCCGTGGAAAAGAAACAAGCAAATTTCACCCCTGCTCGGCAGTTCAGCGGCAAAACGCTAGAAACCGCCATCCAAGCTTTAAACAAGGCTTTAACAGAAGGCGAATTAAGCGATTTGCCGTCCCACATCACCATAACGGTCCAGGGGAATCAGCTTAGCGAAGAGACCAGACGGCGTTGGGCCAGTATGCCCGTATAGTTCTTTTTAACTCAGTGAGTACACCACCTGCTTTGGCGGGTGGTTTTTCTTTTTAAATTGATTTGAAAAGGGTAGCGGGAACGACGTCGTTCCCGCTACCCGATTTGCATTTGACAGGTTCCAGGCAGTTTGTTAATATTTATTTAATTCATTGATAATTACAAAACTTTCAATTTAGGTCCCTTTTTCCATAAGAAAAAGGGTTGGGCCTGAGTTTTCGAACAAAGTACAATTTGTTTCGAGAAGTGATCTCTGCGTTAGTGGAGATCCGGCTTCCTCCGTAATCATAGGATAACTGATGTCGCCCGAATGAGCTTGTCTCAGAAAGGAACAGAGTCAGTAAAAGTGGTTTTTTAGAATCCGTTTTACTGGCGGATTTTTTTAATTCGCCAGCTGGATTTATAAAACAACAAAGGTGGTACCACGGGCTGTCTTGAATTCAAGACCTCTCGTCCTTCTGTCCAATTTTTTGGATTTTGGGATGAGGGGTTTTTTGTTCTTTAAAATCAAGAAAGAAGGGAAAAATGAAAGGATCTGCAGCTAAAAATCGGATAGTCAGTTTTACTAGTCTGACAGCAGAACAACTCGCTGTACTACCCGGTAAAATTACGCGACTTTACCACAACTGGCGTCAGGGATTGCCTGTGCCGTCTCGTGGCTTTGTCGTCTTTCAGGCAGTTGTTAAGGACATCGTTGAATCGTTGCACGAAGGCAATCGGTTGCCCGGCTACACCCGTAGAGAATTGCTATCAGCCTATCGCCGAGGCGGTTTTGAACACGACGGAATGCGGGTGGCAGTCCGCGGCGCACTGTCGGTTGAGGACCAAGCCAATGCTTCCTGGGCCGGAGGTTCAGAGAGCCCGACGAACGTTCTTGGTAAGAAAGCATTCCTGGAGGCAATAGTCACCTGTATTACCGAAACATTCAACGGCAAAATGGATGGTTACCGTATCCGAATGGGGATTGAAGGTGAACTGAAACTTTCAATCTTGGTGCATCAGATGGCAGTTTGCGATCGGTTTGCCGTGGTGTTTACGCGTAACCCGATGAACGGTTCACCGGATGAAATTGTCATTCAGTCAACTTTCGGAGGCGGGCAGTTATTAACCGCTGGCAGAGAAACTGGTGACATTTTCATTCTTGACCGCAACGGTAGGATATTGTCTGAAACCATCACCACTAAGGCGTTGATGGTAACCGACGAAAAAGTAGTGCCGATGCCTTCCCAATTGAAGGATAAAAGATCGCTTGAACCGAGCCAGCTGTTGAACCTGGTTAAATTCGTTCTCACAATTGAAGCAATTGAAAACGGCGTTCCTCAAGATTGTGAGATCGCTCTGGCAGTAGACAACAGTGGGAGGATGGATAAATCACTCGTGCAAAATCGGCCAATTACTGCTGTTGGCGATTCTCCCGGATTGATTCGTTATCAAGCGATTAAATCAGCCAAAGCGGCGGTGGCCGCAGAGCGTTCGCGTTTGGAGAATCTTGGCGTTACAGTTCCGATTGACGTGCTTAGCGATCAGAATGTCGCAGAACTGCTCACTCAACACCCTACCCCATTCAGTTTCGGGTTGTTTACCTACATCTTTGCGCATGGCGACGGAGCGATCCGCACCGGTCGCAACTTGATGGGGTACTCCATCGGAGAAGAGTTGGACGCTGGTTTTTTTGAATTAATTGGCTCACAACCGCGTTGCAGCATTTTCCATGACGCTCTAACCTACCGAATCTCAGGCATCTCACCGATTGATTACCTTCAAGGAATGGTGCGTTCTTACTTTGATGCAATTCAAGCTGATGAACGGTTCGCCAATTACCCTGAGGTTAGTCTCTACGACCAGAATCCGAGCTTGGAGCGTCTCACGGAACTATACGGACGGGAAAAGGCCGAGGTTTACAAGCAGTGTTATGATCGGTTCTTTACCGGCATTCGTCAGTGGGAACGGACATTTGCCGACGCTTATTTAAGCGTTCATGAGCCGATTGTCGCTGAGTTTGTTAATCAACAGCGCCGATTCGCTCAACTTCCGTTGTCGTCTGAACTGATTGAATCACTTCAGGAAAAGTTCGACTTCCTGCGCACAAAAGTCTGTGTTTGGTTCGTCATCGTGGCACGGCTCGGCTTTTTTGCCTACGCTCGTCTGCGTAAAACGTTAGAGACACACTTTAATGGAGCCGGAGGTCAGCAACTGCTCGATTATCTTACCAGCGGCCTGCAAAACGATCCGACGATCGAGTTCAACGTTCGCTTGGATCAACTAAACAACGGAACAGTCACTCAAGCTTCTGTTTTGGCGGAGTTTGGACATCTAGGGTTCAACGAATTGGAAATCTCCGGACCGCGGTATCACGAACATCCCGAGATGATGGATCAACTCGCTATTGGGATTAAAGGTGATCCTAAGGCTGAACTTCAGCGTCGGCTTCAGGAATACCGAACGGCGCAGCAATATGTCAGCGCCGGTTTAACCGGAGACAAACGGAAAGAATTCGAGCGGGACGTTGATTCGGCTCGGACGTATCTGGCACTCCGCGAGCGAGTCAAGTTTAATTATCTCAGGGTTTATGACTTGGTTCGTAGCCAGCTACTTTCCGTTGAAGCGCAGTTGAAGTGGCCGCCCGGCCACATCTTCTTCCTTGATCCCAGGGAAATCAGGAT
>Ga0051987_10000236_pt1 | contig 30430 bp, 29 predicted proteins | sample CryGey08umfilter_2_FD_58083 | JGI IMG/M metagenome (GOLD analysis project Ga0051987, IMG submission 58083) | Groundwater microbial communities from aquifer in Utah, USA - Crystal Geyser 4/10/14 0.8 um filter | ecosystem: Environmental > Aquatic > Deep subsurface > Groundwater | place: USA: Utah... | reverse complement strand
GGTAATAAATCTTTTCCCATATTGCAGGCCGGATAATATTGTTATCAACAGAGTGCCATATAAAAAGAATCTTGTGAAGATTTCAAGTAAGTTTGATGACAACCCGATATCTTGAATATATTGAAAACAAACAAGCCAGCCACTTAACACAATTTGAATAACTGTATTTAGCTTACTTAAAAACAAAGGATGTAAAGGAACTTTCTTTTTTGAAACCAAAACATAAATGGCACCAAGCATAATTAACAGGTCGCGAACAAGAATAATTGCAATAGTCCATAGTGGCAAAACAGACGCTACACTTAAGGCAACATAAATAGCTGTCATGAAAATCTTATCAGCCAAGGGATCGAATCGTTGACCAAACAAAGATTCATGCTTAAATAACCGTGCAAAAAATCCATCTAAAAAATCTGTAAGTCCACCCAAAAAGCACAATATAAATGCACTTTTCCATGCATGCCCAACAATTAGGTAGTACACAAAGGGCGCTGCAATGACACGCGACAGGGTCATGGCGTTCGCTAAATTGACACATTTTGCAAAAATATTGAACATTAATTCCTTATTAAATTGTTTTTTTGTAAGCAGTTTTTCATAGAATAGTCGCATTTTTCCTGATAAGTAAACGTAATATGTTGTTATTTAATAAATACATGCTAATAAGCCTAGAATTTTATGAAAATTTTATGTAATCTTAACAATAGGGAGTTACACACAAAGGGCGTTTTATGCGCATTCTTTTGATCGAAGATGATTCGGCAATGGTTAAGAATATTGAAAAATCACTAAAATCTGAAGGTTTTATATGTGATTCAACAGATCTTGGCGAGGACGGATTAGAAATCGGAAAACTATATGAATATGACCTCATTATACTTGATTTATTACTGCCAGATATTGATGGCTTTGACGTATTAAAAAGATTACGTGCATCACAGGTACAAACACCTGTACTTGTTCTTTCCGGCTTAAATGATACTGATGACAAAGTGCGTGGTTTTGGTTTTGGGGCAGACGACTACCTAACTAAACCGTTTAGCAAAGCGGAATTGTTAGCACGCGTGCATGCTATTGTTAGGCGTTCACGTGGGCATTCTGAATCTGTTATTACAACAGGCGATCTTATTGTAAGCCTTAGAAACCATACAGCTGAAGTTCGTGGACAAGCACTACCATTAACAGGTAAAGAATACGCTATTTTAGAACTTCTTTCTTTGCGCAAAGGCACAACCCTTACAAAAGAAATGTTCTTAAATCATTTGTATGGTGGCATCGATGAACCTGAACTTAAAATTATAGATGTTTTTATTTGTAAACTAAGGCGGAAGTTATCTGAAGCTATGGATGGCGATGATTGCATTGAAACAGTATGGGGGCGTGGATATGTTTTACGCGACCCCTTAACAGAGGAGCAGCGGCAAGCGCAAGGTTATCCGCCTATTACAAAAAATAGATCTGAGCAGGCACTTACACCCGCTTAAAATAACCTTTGTTTTGTAAAGCGACTTAACAAAAGACTTAAAGATACGCTCATAAGCATAACACCAAATGAGAGCATAAGGGGGTAAAAGTACTCCCCCACTTCTATGCCAGATAAAAGCCACAAAAGTGATGGTACTTGTAAGGGTAAAAGAACAATACCAAGATAGGGTTTAGCTTTAGAAGAAAAACCAATCAAGCATCCAAAACTTATACATGATACTGATAAAAAGAAAAGGCCTACCGCAACATAGAAAACTTCTTCCAAGCCATAATCTAACAAAAGGTATCCGCAGGCAATCCCTACAAAGGGAATGGCTATGGTAAGCGCGTAACTTGCAATTTTACACCCTATATAGCTTCTGGCATCTGCACCACTACCGAGCCAATTTTCAATTATGCCATCTTTAAAATCATTTTGAATACTCGAGACAACATCTTGAACCAAGAGTATTGCTGGCAATACGTATAAAAACGAAACCACAACACTCAGTTCTAGTGCTTTGTGAGCATTTTCAAGGCAAAAAATAAAAATAACGGCCATTGATAACAAGGGAACTGTCAAAAATGTCGCTTGCATATTATATAAGGATAATATAAAAAAATGATTGTGCATCTTGTTAATTGTTCCGTAACTTTTGTATAATATACTGTAACCTGAAAAATAATAATAACCTAAAAAAATGCCTAATTCTTACCATAAAATAAAAGTAAGTACCCGAAAAGTTGCTAATAAAAATACTGTCCCTGTATCCGTATGGTTAAGGCGATTCTTAAAAATTGGTATTGGCCTTGCTATCTTGTCTGGAATTGTATTTTTTTTCGCAAGTGATTCATTTTAAACATGGAACTAACAAAAAAACGGTTATTTAAACCTAAACTACCGTCATACCATGAAAGAATTTTTATCCAAGGGCCGTCAAACCAAATGGCTTACAGCTGGCTTGAAAAATGGCCCCAAGAGCTAGAAAATTTTGCCACCTACTTATCAGGAAAATCAGGATCTGGTAAAAAACATCTAAGCCATATATGGGCACATAAATATAATGCATCAGTTTTAAAAGCGCATGAAATAAACCCTGAAAATTTTTCAGAATATGACCCGCATGTCCTGATACATATTGAAAAACCGGTAACACCTGAATGTGAAGAAAATCTATTTCACGCCTTTAATTTTTACAAAGCCAAAAAGGCTTATATTTTATTTACGTGCGAACAAACGCCAAATAGTTTACCTTTAACTCTTAAAGACCTAAAATCAAGACTTGCAACGTGTAATTTTATTCACCTAGATGAACCAGAAGAAAATACATTAAAGCAACTCTATACCCTATCCTTTAAGAACAAAGGTATTCATGTACATTGCGATGTCGTCAACTATTTACTTTTACGTTTAGATCGTAGTTTTACCACATTACATAATACTGTTAACATTTTAGAACAAGCATCATGTAACGATAATAGATCTATAAGCATTCCCTTTGTTAAAAGTGTTTTAGGTCTGTAAACGTTAAGCTATTAGTAAATTTGCACGCCCACGCTTTAAATGATCATCTAGTTTGTGCACATCTTTATAAAGATCATCTTTTTTAACACCTGAAATCTGGATTAAATATAATTTTGCAAGCTCTTGTACTGTTAACCAGGCCTCACAACGCTCTTTTAACTCCCCAGCTTTGCTACGTAATATAAACATAATTGCATAAGCAAGCGCACCACCCTGCGACATTCCAAGATAAGAATGCTGGGATCCTATATGTAGTAAGTCTTTGCCTGTAATTCCAGATACAGAGCTTACTGCAAAAAAACTACACGAAATAGCAAGTAAAGTACTCGAAATTGTTTCAGAAAAGCAAACGAAATTAAATAATAATTGTCGTGTTTTAATCATAGAATATGAAGGATATATCAAGAAAATATTTGCACGCTCAAATCTTTCGATAAGCTGTGCATCGCTAAAACGTTCTGTGTCCAGTTCTGCAATGCGCCTTTCATAGGATATCAACCGTTTTTGATCCATTTTTTTTACATAACTTGAACTAATCCATAAGTATTTAAAAAGTACGGCGCCAATTAACCCTAAACCCACAATTGTTACCATATCGTCTTCTGGTAAAAAGGCATCATTAGATAAATAGTCGATTCCACCAATTCCAGATGCAACGCCTGATACAGCATAAAAAATCAATGAAAATAAACTTAATCCATCAGAAAAAGATGTATAAACACGTTTAAAACTTTGAATGCAGGCGTAAGGCACTACTTTTACATTTTCAGGAATGTCAGCCAAAGCCCTTTCCCATTCTGAACTTCGGGCGCCATCTTTAAAACGCTCTGAAAGCGACAAACTTGTATGCGTATGGGTCTGTGAATCTTCTGTTGTTGCATTTGAACTTGGCGGTAAAGATGGAGTAGAATTCCCTAAAGGTGTTTCATGCCCACCATCACCTGCGTCAATTGGTTCATGCAGGCTATTATGACTGGCATGCAATGTCATCGAAGGGTCAGCGTGTCTTTCACGTTCTAAATTTTCAGGCGTACTAAAAAATTCTTCCTCTACATTATGATGACTTTCATATGCAACAGAATCGTGCACAGTGGAAGTAGAGGTAACAGATACAATACCATCTGAGTTTTCTTGAACTGGCTGCGCATCTGTAATTGTGATCAAGTAATCAAAAGCTGGTTCAGAAACATCTGCTGTATACGTTTCTTCCCTATGAACAACGGTATTTTTTTCATCGGATGCATAAAACACCCCGATAAAAACGTATAAACATACAAAAAATTGAACCATATTTTTAATTCCTTTAAAAAGTTGGTATAAATCATGAAAGACTTCTCACAATTTTAGCTTATGTTAAAAGTGTTAAAATTTCGTAAACAAACCCGACTAAAAAAAACATAAATTTATTACCATAGCTTTGATTTTTACCCTTAAACAGTTATGATATAAATATCTTAATATTTCATCAGATCATTGATGCGCCTCTGTTTTTTCGTTATTTTTTTATTGTTGACGCAAACGCCCACGTTATGCGATTTCAAACCGTATGTGCTAGATAAAAAAATAAAGCTGGACGATCAACTTATTATAAAATCAGAAAAAAATACGCTTTTCTTTAATTGGCTGAATCAAACCAAAACAGCATTTATACATTTGAATACACATCACAAGTATGAGGAATGGTGGTTTATTTTTGATGATTTGCCTAAAGTTATTGAATTTCCACATGAGCACGATTTACCTGTTGGTGCTTTGTCATTACGTCAAGAAACAAATACTTCTGTTAAAAATACGCATCTTATTATTAAAATAAAAATCAGCAAACAATTTACATTTAAAGTTTCAAAGAAAGATACTACATGGTCTGTGCAAGTCGTGCAGAAAACAAACAACGCCCAACATAAGATAGCCCCCCTAGACACACAATCTTGGCCACATACGACCTATCTTAATATAAAAGACCCCCTTCTTTATACCCTGAACATAAAAGATTTCAATAAAGATAGATATTTAACATGTTTTTTAATGGATAAAGATATCGGTTTTCTCACACATTACGAAACCCCCTTTTATAAAATATTAAACTCAATTCAAGGTGGCGCTGCGGAACTTTTGAGTGATGATGTAAAGTTGGTTCAACATGAAGGCAACCTCACGTTAAAAGTTATTATGCCCTTAAAACCACAACACAATATGACAGTTTCAAGTAAGAAAATTTTACCAGCACAAATTGGTATTTTTAAAAACTATAATCAAGAGACATTATTAAACTATATAAAGACGTATCAAGGCATCCAAACACAACATAAAACACCACTTACCAATCTACTACATAGAGCTTGGGTCGAAATGATGATTGGAAATGAACATGCAGCCCTATCATTTATTAGCAACATCGAAAAGGATTATCCTGGAGTTATACACCATCCTTTTGTGCGTGCTTTGAAAACAACAGCTTATATAATGGATGCACGTTTTGATAAGGCACGCGAAAATAGTTTGTTTTTACCAAAAACAGCTGAAAATGTTTTATTAACAGCATTAATAGAAACAGCAAGAGGTGCAACGATTGCACAAAAAACCGATCTACGCGTCATACGCAATATCTACAAAAATTATACACACAACATTCGTGACGAAATTATGGGGCCTATTTTTATTGCCCTAATTGACCTTCAAGATTATGAAACACTAGAAATTTTATTAAACAACATTCCTGAACCAAAAACATTTCAATTTCGTGGGTATTTTAAATACGCAAAGATCATGCTAGAACTATCTAAAGACATCGCAGGAACTAAGTTTCAAAAATTAGGTGATTTTATTACAGACATTAAATTCGGTCAGTTATCACAACACTTACAAGCGCACGCATTGTTTCAAAAACTATTACTTGATATTCGCGGTGGAATCTTATCGACACATGAATCTGTAAAACAATTGATTAGTCTTTCTTATATGTGGCGCGGGGATCAATTTGAAGCACAGGTACTGTTAACATTATCAACCCTGTTGATGAAAACCAAACAATACCGTCAAGCACTTCATTACTTTCAGCGCCTTAAAGATGCTTATATACCTATGTACCAAATGCTTCATTTACATAAAAAAATGGAATATTGTTTTGTAAAATTTTTTAAAGAAAATATAGAAAAAACATCACCACTTCGAATTATTAGCTTCTATGAAACCTACAAAGAATATACGCCAGATTCTGCTGAAGAAGTAAATATTATTAGAACTGTTGCAAGCACCCTGATGAAGCTAGATTTATTAGAACAGTCAGCAGCATTATTAACATCTGCTACAAAAAATAAAAATAGCAAACATGCTTTAATTGATTTTTATCTTGAAGCTGCACAATTGCACATTGACAACAAAGAAGGGACGTTAGCATTATCAACGCTTAATGCCATTTCACAACCAGGAAAAGATAAGTATGCAGATAAAATCATTTTACTAGAAGCTAGATCTTATGCATCCATGGGGCAACTCGATAAGGCCCTTCGACTTTTAGATAAGAAAAGCACTGTTAGTAGCTTAAAACTTGCAGCAGACTTATTAATAAACAAACAAGATTGGTCATCAGCGCGCGAACGTTTATTTCAGCTTGTACTAAAAGTAAATGATGAAGAACATAGAGATATTAAAGCGGATGCTTTGCAGTGGCTCGCTATGATCAACATCCTTACTGACCGTATCTACGACAATCAGGCCCTTATGTTTATTAACAAACAGTTTATTAGTCAGCTTCCAGAAAATATACGCCGCACCTTTGAACTGCTCACCAATGATGAAGAAATGCAGACCATGACCAGATATTCAGTTGAAAAACAGCTAAATGACAAAGGAATGAGCGACTTTTATGAAGCATACATACAAAAAAGGCCGTTGACCAATTAAGGAAAATACATTGAAAGGCTTACTTTGCCAGAAATAAACCGCCAATATAATCTTGCTGTATCATACTGCGTTTTCACGTTCCATTATGATAAAAGAGAACAAGCTCTTTATTCGTCGCCTTTATCTTTAGGGTCCAACTAGGAACCATGCTTTTAAAATTGTCGTAAGACGATCTGCGTGCAATAGCCCAAAAAGCTTTTCCAGAACCTGGACCAAATTCTTTCATGAAACGCCCTTTTGTTAACATCCATTCATGTGTTTTTGGTGCTTCCGTATCCATACCATATTCCAGTTCGCTAATAGCATCCACACACGTAATAGGTGCTGTTTTTGTGTAAACAGGTAAATCTTGAAAATACGAATCTAAAGAAACGATCGTATCCCCCTCTTTTTTTTCTGTATTAATAATTTCTGCCAATGGTTTTACTGAAGTTTTTTGAATAGTTGGCGCTATACAATTTATTAAGATGATCAATGTTATAGAGCAGCTAAATAAAATCCATAATCGCCGATGGGGCTTATCAAATAGAAGGCACATAAAACCAAGGATAACACCTGTTAAAAAAAATTGTGATACAACCTTAAGCAGCTGAATATTTTTTTTGTATTCTGCTAACAAATAGATACCTGATAAAGATAAAAAAATAGTTGAAGCAATCAAAACTGGCTTCGCAATTTCTTCACTTCCCCGTAATAACTCTGGCCAAAATTCAACCACACCAAACCCAGCAATACCAAGAATAGCAATCAGAAAGACACCACTCGTTAATGACCAATGATTTTGCTTTGTATTTATAATTTCGCTTAACCCTATACCTGAAAGTCCTGCCAAAGGAATTAAAGCAGGTAATATATAAGGTATTAATTTTGAATTACCAATAGAATAAAATCCAACAGTCCAAGATGCCCAAAGCACTAAATATAGGGTTAACGGCTTATATTTTTTAAGGCCTTCTTGAATACCTTTAAGGGCAAGTAATGTCCATGGTAATAGTCCTAACACAACAAAAGGGATAAAAAACCAAAATGGCTTATATCGACCATGAACAGATGTTGTATAGCGCAAAAAATGCTCTACATAAAAATATTTATTCAAAAAGTCAGGATTCGCTTTATGTGCAAAATAATGCCACGGCACAACTATTACTAAAAACAACAAAATGACCGTTGGTAAATATAGCGGTAGCAGGTTTTTCCAATTTTTAGTAAGGGTTAGCCATATAACAAAAACGGGCCCAGTCACAGCAAGCATAACAATACCTTTTGTTAATATACCAAGTCCAAGTGCTGTTGATAGGCCGTAATACCATAAGCGCTTATGAAGGGGATTTATTGTCATTACCGCCTGATAAAAACATAAATATGCAAAGCTTATAAAAGCAGTTAGCGGCATATCTAAAATAATGAGGCGGCTTAAAAAATAATATAAGGGGGAAATCGCCAAAATCACACTACTATATAATGCCGTTTTTTGGTCCGCATTTTGACGCATCAGTACATATAGCGCTAACACCCCTAAAAAGGCAAACAGGGCTATACTTAAGCGCATGCTTTGTTCGTCCATACCAATGTATTTAATTACAGCTGACTGCACCCAATACATAAGTGGTGGCTTTTCAAAATATTTCATGGCATTTAGGCGCGGCGTTATATAATTTGCACTATGAACCATTTCACGTGGAATTTCTATATATCTTCCCTCATCCGGGTTAGCAAAGGGTCTTCCACCATCAAGGTTAATAAAAAATAAAGCAAAAATGCCTGCTAGCACCCAAAAGCCATAGTGTTTTTTATTCAATAACATTTTAATCATATGCTAAAAGAATTTCCGCAACCACATTTAGAGGATGCATTAGGGTTTGTAATGACAAATTGGGAAGCCGCCAAATCTTGAACATAGTCGACTTCAGAACCCTCAATAAAACCAAGGGATATTTCATCAGCAACAACGGTTGCGCCTTTATACGAAAAAGATACATCTTTTGCTTGCGGGGTATCATCTAGTTTAATGTCGTACTGAAAACCTGAACATCCCCCACCATCAACGGTGATGCGTAAAAACAAGGAATCGTTTTTTTCATTTTCTTTTAACGTATTAATCTGCCTTGCTGCAGCATCTGAAATGGTAAGTCCTGACATAGAATTTCATATCCTAAATATTTAATATATCTACTATATCATATCGCAAATCATAATGCGTGACAGTTTTTACTTTGTTTTATCTAATATTTATCAACAGAGTTGTTACAGTTCTTTAAAAACGGCTAGCAGGCATGTAAGAGCTGTCTTGTTGCATAGCATCCACCATAGCTTTCCCCAATTGAGCTGGAGATAACGTCACAACTAAACCACATTCACGTAAATAATCTATTTTTTCTTGCGCCGAATCACCTTTGCCAGAGGCAATAGCACCTGCATGCCCCATGCGTTTTCCTTTAGGGGCAGTAACACCAGCAATAAAGGCTGCTGTAGGCTTATAATTACCAAGCTGTGTTTGATGTTTTATAAAGTCACCTGCATCTTGTTCATCATTACCGCCAATTTCGCCAATCATTAAAATGCCTTCTGTCTTAGTATCTTTATAAAATAGTTCCAAGCAATCCACAAAATTTAAACCGCGAACAGGATCTCCACCAATGCCAACACAAGTGCTTTGTCCTAAACCTAATGCTGTTGTTTGAGCAACTGCTTCATACGTTAAGGTACCTGAACGTGAAATAATACCAATCTTACCAACTTGGTGAATGCTGGCTGGCATAATACCAATTTTACACTCCCCAGGTGTTATAATACCTGGGCAATTTGGCCCAATTAAAACTGTATCTGGAAAGTTTTTAAGATTTTGTTTAATCTTAATCATATCTTGCACTGGCACACCTTCTGTAATGCAGACGATTATTTTAATACCAGCGTGTGCTGCTTCCATAATAGCATCTGCGGCAAAAGGTGCAGGTACATATATCATCGTTGCATCAGCCCCCGTTTGACTTACTGCGTCAAAAACAGTATCAAAAACGGGAAGCCCTAAATGTGTGTTTCCACCCTTTCCAGGGGTAACGCCACCTACCATTTGCGTGCCATAAGCAATACATTGTTCAGAATGAAAAGTGCCATGCTTACCTGTAAAGCCTTGGCAAATAAGTTTCGTGTTTTTATTCACAAGAATAGACATAATGTTAAACCTTTATACGTTAAACAGCTTGAACTTGTTTTACTATTTCTTCAGATGCTTCATCCAAACTATCAATAGCCTTAATATTGAGACCAGAATCCCTTAATATTTTTTGCCCCTCAGGTGAATTGGTGCCCTGTAAGCGCACAACAAGCGGCACATGAACATGTAAAGATTTTGCTGCCGCAATAATACCGTGCGCAATGATGTCACACTTCATAATGCCACCAAAAATATTAACTAAAATGCCCTTAACATCTTTATCAGATAAAATAATTTTAAAAGCCGTTTCAACTTTTTCTTGGGACGCTGTTCCACCAACATCTAAAAAGTTTGCAGGTTCTGCACCACATAATTTAATTAAATCCATGGTGGCCATAGCAAGACCTGCACCATTTACCATGCAACCAATATTGCCGTCTAATTTGATGTAGTTTAGGTCTTGTTCTCTGGCTAAAGTTTCTAGTGCGTCTTCTTCTTTTTCATCACGAAGTGCTTCTATGTCAGGATGCTTAAACAAGGCATTGCCTTCAAAAGAAATTTTAGCATCTAACAAATGCAGGTTGCCTTCTGTAGTTAGGACAAAAGGGTTTATTTCAATAAGATCTGCATCTTTATCTAATAGCACTTGATATAATTTAGTTAAAATTTCCCCAAGTTTTTTGATTTGATCTTTATCATTTAGGCCGTAGGTTTTCGCAACATGACGCACATGATACCCCATAATGCCAGTTGCAGGGTAGATCAGGGTTTTTGTAATTTTTTCAGGACTTTTTTTTGCGACTTCTTCAATTTCTGTGCCACCTTCGCGGCTTGAAATAATCGTCATACACCCATGGGCACGATCTAGAACAAAACTTAAATAGAATTCCTGATCAATATTTGCGCCATCTTCAATGTAAAGTCGTCTAACAATTTGCCCTTGCGGGCCTGTTTGATGTGTAATAAGGGGCTTATGGAGTATCTTTTCTGCAGCAGCTTTCACCTCCTCAACAGATTTACATAAGACAACGCCGCCTGCCTTACCACGCCCACCTGCGTGAATTTGGGCTTTTACAACCATTAAAGGCTTATTAAATATTTTAGCTTGTGCTTCAGCGTCAAAGACAGATTCAACCATCACACCTTCAGATACAGGCAGGCCATATGTTTTTAATAATCGCTTAGCTTGATATTCATGAATATTCATAAATGCGTAACTCCATAGATTAAATTAAAGGCTTAGTTTTCTCGCTGCTTCCATTAAATCGGTCACACTCTTGATGGAGGCTTCAAATTCAGATTTTTCATCTGCATTTAAATCAAGTTCCATAATTTCTTCTACACCATTTTTACCAATCATTGCTGGCACACCAACATATAGACCTTTAACGCCATATTCTCCCTTTAAATAAGCGGCGCAAGGTAAAATAGAGCGTTCATCATTTAAATAAGCTTTTGCCATTTTAAGGGCAGATGCTGCCGGTGCAAAATAGGCAGAGGTTTTCATTAAGGATATAATCTCCCCCCCACCCTTGCGGGTGCGAACAATAATGGCATCTAATTCTGCTTCTGAGATTTTTCCCTTATCAATAAAGTGCTGCAAAGGAATGCCCGCAATTGTTGTGTAGCGGGGTAAAGGCACCATAGAATCCCCGTGACCACCAAGCACAAATGATTGTATATCAGATACAGCTACATTTAATTTTTCTGCCAAAAATGTTTTAAAGCGGGAACCGTCTAAAATGCCAGCCATACCCACAACTTTACTCTGTGCAAAACCAGTGGCATCCTGCATAATGCCAACCATAATATCTAAAGGATTGGTTACCACAATAACAAAGGCATCTGGCGCTCTTTCTTTAATGTTTTTACCAACTATGCGGACAACTTCAGCATTTTTTTGCAACAAGTCATCACGTGACATTCCCTCTTTACGGGGGAAACCAGCCGTTACAATCACAACATCTGCACCGTCAATATTACTATAATCTGTTGTTCCAGACAGTTTGGTATTTATACCATCCGCTGCGTTAGATTGCATAATATCAAGGGCTTTACCGGCTGCAACGCCGTCAAAAATATCAACGATCGCAATATCACCAAATTCACGCTGCGCTGAAAGTACCGCTAGTATACCACCGATATTACCACCACCAATTAAAGCAATTTTATTTTTGGACATAAGTATTTCCCTTCATTTTTGTTTTTTGAATTTATAAAAGTATCGGTTCTAAAAATTCACCAATAGCATCAATAGTATAATTATCTATTCCATGCCCAAGACCTGGCCTTGATAATATTTCAACAGAAAAACCATCCCGTTCTAACATCATGTGAGACAAGTCAAGAGTCGCAAAAGGGACAACCATATCATGGGTACCATGGACTAAGAGTACTGGCGTATCCCCCTCAACTTCAGATTCCCCAGGCTTCACCCATATACCAGACAAACCAACAACAGCAGCGAATGGACGGTGATAAAGGGCAGAAAGTGCCATCATACAGCCTTGGCTAAACCCAATTAACACAACATCTTCATGGTCGATACGATGTTTTTCGACAAGTGTATCTATATAGTCTAACAGCATTGGCAGGGCTTCTTGAACACCGGATTCTAAAGTGATGCGTGTAAGGTCTGGTAGGCCAAACCATTGGTAACCAGGGCCACCCATTTCAAATGCATTTGGCGCATTAGGGCTGTATATAGCTGTATTTGGAAGATTATCAGATAGCGTCATACCAATATCAAACAAATCATCACCGTTAGCGCCGTAACCATGCAGCAAAATAATAACTTTTTTAACGATACCTTCTGGAATAAAACTTTGTCCTGTTAACATGCGATTTCTCTCTCTAATAAATTTTTTAATACCTGGCATGCATTATTAATAGCACGAATATTGTCTTCAGAATCTTTAGTTTTTTTAAGATCTGGATGATTGCGTTTTACAAACGTACGATAAGCCGATTGTAGTTGGTCAGATGTGTAGGGATAAGACAGCTTTAATATGTTTAAAGATTCAAGTTCTTCTTGTGTTAACCGAATGGTGTTAGGCCCCTGATTTTGGGTAAATATACTAAATGGATCTTGATACATAGAAGGATCGGCCATATAAGCAGCTGTTACCGATGCATTCGTGCCCATTGGCCAAGTTTCCCTGTTCCAATGTTGATCAGCGTAAGCAGACTGCTGCGCTTGACCTTGTGTCATACCATTATAAAAACGCCAAGATGCATTGTATTCACGAACATGATCTAAGCAAAACATGTACCACTGACTGGTATCATGGTGGTTGGCTACTTGCTGTGCCGTTTTTGGCGCCTTATGTATGCCTTCTTTATTACAGCCTTGATAATCACAGTATTTATACTGTGGTATATCCGCCTGATGGGCATAATTTTGATCGTGGTTACTATTAAACCATGTGGAAATTTTTCTAAGCATATTATTACTATAGCGCTTGAAAAAGCTACAGTCACTAGGGGTTATAAAAATAATTATAATAAATATTTTTGACTAATTCATTGAACGTTATTATATTATACTTAAGACCAAAAAACATATTCCCAAGAATCAACTAAAAAGATTCTGAAGATGAACAGTATTATACAATAAACTGTGCATTTTTGGTATCTATCGCCCCCTATAATAATATTTTTTATATTATTATATTAAACTTACAATTGAATACATAAGGTATATTATCATGTTCATCAACATCACAAAACATATCCTGTTCTTTTTTTTAGTTGGCTCACCCCTGGTGGCGTTGGCTAGTGATAATGTGCAATTGAATACACTTATGAAAAGTCATATCGCAACATTTGTACCGAAAAAATATTTAATGTTTATTGTTGCATCAGGAACAGAAAGTGTAAATATTTATGATGAATCTAATAGGTATCGATTGATGCATTTGGGGATTACCCCCTATCACTGTAAAACATCAAGCGATGATGTTCATTGGCAGGAAATTCTCATCACAAAAGAACAGTTGGAAACAATCAATAACTCAAATGTTGATTTATTGATTTCAAGTTTAATCATAAGTGATGACCCCACAATAAACATCTCATGGTTAGATAATATTGAAAATATTGTTCTGAGTGATTTTTACCCCAAAGATACAGATGCTTACAAAGGGCTAGGTTTGCTATTTTATCATAACGCACACCTTCCCCTTGTTGTAAAATTTGCGCCAAATATTACGTCGACTCCCTTTAATAGTTGTGTTCCAATTAATGTGAATCATTTACATTTGATAGGGGAAGTGGGGAAAATTGAGAATAAATTTCTTCAAGGTTGTACAGGTTTAAAGTCGCTTGATTTATCAGGGCTCTCAAACGTGAAATTCATTGGAGAGAACTTCCTTTATGGTTGTACAGGTTTGACGTCGCTTGATTTTTCACCGTTTTCAAAGGTGACGCACTTTGATGAGGATTTCCTTCGTAATTGTACAAGTTTAACGACGCTTAATTTTTCACCGTTCATAAATGTAACACATATTGGTGGTTATTTCCTTTCTGGTTGTACAAGTTTAACGGACCTTGATTTATCACCGCTCTCACAAGTGGCAGACATTGAGGATGGTTTCCTGTCGGATTGTGCAAGTTTAACGACGCTTGATTTTTCACCCCTCTCAAACGTTAAAATCATTAGGTATTATTTCCTTTCTGGTTGTACAAATTTAACGGAACTTGATTTTTCACCGCTCTCAAATTTGCAAACCATTGAGGATTTTTTCCTTTTTGGTTGCACAAATTTAACGGAACTTGATTTCTCACCGCTCTCAAACGTGAAAATCATTGGGAATTCTTTCCTGTCTGGTTGTGCAGCTTTAACGTCGCTTAATTTATCACCATTTTCAAAAATCACAAGATTCAGAAGACAAGTTTTTGATGGCTGTACTGGTTTAACAAGCATTATAGTGCCCAGCGGGGAATTGTGGTTAAAAAAAAGAGCGCGGAAAATGAAAAAAGCAAACAGCCTTTCGCCTTTTGTGTAGATCATAGAGGAATAAACTTCGCTGATTCATATTTGCTGGCGTCATTTAAGATGATGTTCTAAAACTGTCTAAACTAAACGACGGCTTCTTATTCTAGTTTCAAAATTATCGCTGAATTAAACTGGTTTTCTGTTAAGTGAGCGAGAAGTCGAAGTGTGTATAATATCATGTGTTTTACTAACCCCCACCCTTGCATGATAGAAAAAATGCGAATGGCACTCTTCTTTTAACACCTTAAGTGTTCCTAACAGCGCGTTTGTAAACCAGATGACTTATTTGTTTAGGGGTGCCATACTAAATGATAAGAAAAAGAACTTATCACGTGCATGGCAGATAGTATATACCTTGAAAGATCACGCTTAATTCTATGGATTCCTGTGTGCATGATGATAGGAATCATCGGCTACTTTCAATTGATGGAAGAACCGACCATCTTGATGGTTTTGCTGCCAGTAATTATGTTTTCTTTATTGTTAATATATACCTTTGAAATCATGTCATTGCGGATAATGACAACAGCTTTTTTGTTTATAAGCCTTGGCTTTGCCATTATTTATACAAAAACGCACTATGTGAACACAACGTTACTTACAAAAAAGCTTAAAAAAATAAAGATCGCAGGCACTGTGACAGAGTCAGACTACCTGCCACACAAAAAACTACATAAAATAACGCTAAAGCTTGATAGCAATACACAAGACAACCTTAAAAAAGTTAAAATAAATTACAGTGATAAAAATACGTTAATCCCGCAAGTTGGGGATTCAATAAAAGGTATAGCCTCACTTTTTCCTTACGGAGATCCAGTATCTGCTTATGGATATGACTTTAGAAAAAATGCTTACTTCAAAGGTATACAAGCTTCTGGCCGCCTGTACGAAATTACAGACTTACAAAAATCAGAAACAGGCGGCCTACAGCGTATACGAACAAACTTATCAACTTATTTTAGAAAAAAATTAAGTGGGGAAGTGGCCGAAATTGCAACCGCCCTTACAACAGGGCAACGACAAGGTATTACCACAGAAACACGCAATGCTTTTGCAGATTCTGGTCTTGCACACATTTTAGCGATTTCTGGCCTTCATATAAGCTTAGTGGCAGGTTTGTTCTTTCTTATTTTAAGGCGCGCTTTATCTTTAATCCCCGCTATCACGCGCCAATATAATGTGAAAAAATTTACTTGTTTTGCAACCATTCCGGCCACGTTATTTTATGTTGCTCTATCGGGATTTGGGTACCCTGCGATACGTGCGTTTTATATGACGATGTTTGCCTGCCTTGCTATTGCGATGGATAAACACCCCTTTAATATGCGTTCATTATCTCTTACCGCCGTTCTTATTTTGCTGGTGTTTCCAGAAAGCGCAACCTCTGTTAGTTTTCAACTTTCATTTTCTGCTGTTTTAGGATTGATTGCATTTTACGAAAAGCCCTGGATGAACTTAAAAAATAAAAGCATGCATAAAAATATAACTGGCAAAATAGCCCTTTATATTTTTGGTATTTGCATGACAACTATTATTGCAACACTTGCAACAACCCCTATCAGCCTTTATTACTTTAAAAAGCTTACATTAAATTCTATATTTTCAAACCTACTTGCCATCCCTTTAACGGGTTTTATTATCATGCCTGCTAGTATGCTGTGTGTTTTAAGCTATTTCACAATTGATGTTGAATGGCCCTACTTTGTATTGGAACAAGGCATTAAACTTCTTATTCTATGTGCACAAACGGTCAGCAGCTGGAGGGGGTCGAACATATCATGTCATCAGCCAGCCGAATTATACTTATGCTTATTTGGATTTGGTTTTTTATGGTTATGTCTGTTTCAAACACGCCTGCGGTTTTTGGGATTTGTCTTTATGGCAGGTTCACTGTGCACACTGACACAAAAAAAGCACCTTCCCGATATATATATGGCAGATCAAGGCACTGTTATTGCTGTTAGCGAAAATAATACATTCTACATTTCAGGTAAACAAGGCAGCTTTTTTTACGATCAGTGGAAGGAAGAAGCTGGCGCTAAGAATATTGAACCTTTAAAAAATAAAGAAATACACCTATCACCTGATATCACGCTGATTACAAACCCTTGGTTCATGGGTAGGCAGTTTTTCAAAAATTTTAGGTGTCCCAAAATATTATTAAGCAACGGAAAAATATATAAGTGCCAGCGTTACAGTGAACAAGTTATCGATAGAGATACATTAAAGAAAAAGGGGACACACCTTGTCTGGTTACATCCCTTTAAAGTGCAAAGTGTCAGATCTACCTTAGGCAACAGACCTTGGGTGAATTCAAATTAGCACAAGGGCTCACACACGTTGTAAATAGGATTATTTAAAACAATTTGCCAAGCTGTTTTACTTTCTACATTAAAGAATATAGGTGCCATCGTATTGATACTCATATTATTTTTCATAGAATTATTTGTTGATATAACAAATGCATATTTTAAATCTTGCGTATCCATAGATAAGATGGCGGCAACATGGTCAATATCACTTTTTAAAAGCAGTGATTTTATTTGCCCGACACTATCAACGTTTTCCATATTATTGTTGAATAATATAAAGCATAGATCATCTTCATTAAAAGATTGTAAAATCATAAATGGAGAATTTTTTGGCACTCCAGGCATCATACCTAAACCAAATTTTTTACTTTTCTCAAAACCTAAAAGACCAGATTCAAAATGAAAAATATTTTCATGCGTTACATCAATTGGCCCTAGACGCGTATGTAGCGTAATAGGCCGTTTTATATTATTAAAATTTTCTAAATTAAGGTCTGTTTGATTATTAAACATCAGTAACTCCATTTTATAAATTATCCTAGTATTCGTTGTGTTGCACGATTTAGTTCTTGCAGCTGAAGGTGTTCTTGAACTCTGAAATTTGTTATTAAATCTAATTGTGCTTCCAACGTTTGTAATTCAGCTTGACTATTGGGAAGCGCTATTAAAAATGTCTGTTCATAGCGTTCTTGTTCTGTTTCTTTAGCTTTCTCCATTTCTTTTAAAGAATTTTCAATTAGCTTTGTTTGTTGTGCTATTGATTCCTTCACTTTTATGGATTTAATTTCTGCACTATTGATAAGATCCAATGCATCTGAAAAATTTTGATCGGCTGGATCGCTAGGATTACCCGCAATAGCCAGGCGCATAGCGCGTACAGTTTCTTCAATCATTGGATCTTTAGCCGTCAGTGCTGAAATATCTGTTGTGGAACAAAAAACATCAATACATAAATAAGAGCCCGTTTCACCCCCTAAAGCATAAGACGTGTCTACGGTTGCAGGTGATGCTGGTGTTGAAAACAATGAAAAATCGGCAACTTTATTATTATAAAGTTCACCAGTACCTGCTAATGACGCCGTTTTATTTAAATCATTTTCTAAGGTTTTTAACATACTCTGAATTGTTACTGTAAAATTGCCATTTGGTAATTGCTGGTGCGTTCTGGCATCTGCAATAAGGCTTTTAAATTCTGAAAGTTGCGCTGTAAAGCGATTAACAAAATCACTTTTGTCTTTAATTTTTACAGCCAAATCTTCTTTAACAGTCCGTGAACTATCAAGAAGGGCTGTTTGAATAATTTCTGAACGTAAAATTTGCAATGGATTTTCTCGTTTAGAAAGCATGCCACCCCGACCCATTTTTTCAACTTCATCAGAAATGCTATCTTTACGTGCAGCCAATTGCGATTGAGTAAATTGAGATAATCTTGTTGCACTGGGTGATACACCGAGGTCACTAATCGTATTTGTCATACTCAGCCCTTTTTAAGTTACATCAAACAATGCATCACGCATTGCAAGGCTTGAAGCGAGAACTTTTAACATCATCTGTTGAAAAAGCGCCAGATCCATCATATTATCTTGCGCTTCCTTGTGTGTTGTTTTGCTTAAAGTTTCTATAAGTTTTGTTGATTCTATATGGGACGATATAGCAAGTGTTTTTTCACGCTCAAAATTTCTGGTCATCACACTTAAATTACCCACAATAGAAGTAAAGTATTCTTGCAAAGAGCTTGTTTTTGAATCCATTGTATCAGTGATTGCAAAAGACATTTTATTTTCAGTTAAGCCTGCTGCTAATTCCTTTGCAATATGTGTGCCAAACAAGGCAGAATCATGCGTTGTGGGTGGCATTTTCATGTTAAGTAAACCAACAGCTATGCCATTACCGGTATTTTTAACAATATCAGGGCGAATTTTTATCTGCTGTGTAAAACCCGCACTATTGGGTTGTAAGGCATTTGTCAGTAAATTATTTAAACCAAAAAAGTTAGAAAATGATGTTTTTTCACCGCTAGTTAGTTCTAAATTACTCGTGACCCCTGGTGAACCAAAGGGATCCTGTTCACCAATTGCAATACCCAAACTTGTATCTGATGTCGTCAACTGGAATTGCCCATTTGTAATAGATGCCGTGATATTGATATTACTTAGTGGCCCACCTGCTGTCAGTTCTGTATTTAAAAAGGTGACAAATGCGTTTATATCACCCCCGCCAAATGTTGATAAATCAACATCTTTATAACTAACATTACCGGAACCACTATTTAACTTATGCTCACGATCAATTAAGGCAAAACGTACGATGCCACTGGTATTACCAAAAGCCAACGTTTCTGTGCCTGTGATAGCTGAAAATCCTGGAATGCCATCGCCAGTTATTGTTGATCTTAAGTCCGTAGATACGCCAAAATTATGGATACGATTAAACTCTGTTACCATTTGTGTTGTGGCTTGGTCTATCTGCTGTTGAAGTGCTGGCGTAAACACATCGCGGACATAAAGATTTGCTGCTATTTCTCCCCGTCCTGCTTTTAAGGTATTTGTGACATCAACTGTTTCACCATTAACAGTTAAATGAATAGGATTAAATGCCATCGTTGGGCTCACAACAAGGGTATCATCATAACTGAAAGAAGCGGCTTCATCACCATATACAAGGCGCTTAGAACCACTTTGGTCAGTGTATAGTGTATAGTTTCCATTACTTTCTAAGCGTGCAAAAACATCAATATGCTTTGATAAATCATTTAAGGCAGCACGTTGCTGTTCTACTGCCGAAAAATCCCCTTCTGAAACTTCTAAAGTGCGTGCATTGGCACTCGCTAATAATTTTAAAGATTCATTAACAAGAGAAATTGTACCTGTTATGCTTTCGCTTGCGTTCGCCCGCTCCCGTTGTATGGCGTCAGCAAAATCTTTGTTTTTTTCTATAAACGACGAAAGTTCGGAATATACTGTATTTTTTACATTAGCTAAACTAACCCTGTCTGTATTTGATAGGGTATAAAATTGTGCCGCTAATTTTGCACACTGATGAGCCACACTTCGATTTTCACCAACATTACCCACTTGTACTTCAACTTGAGATGCAAAAGCATGTTTTACACTTAACTCATTGGCTTTAAGCAATGTCTGCCTTGAGTTTGTTAAGAGTGATTCATTTACAGATTCTCTGACCGTTGCGATCAGCCCGCCGCCTTGGGCAGTATAATCAATGACTTTCTTAATAGAATTGGGGTCCTGCATATCAGCAGCATTGCGCGAAAAAACGCCTTCTGCAGTGCGTGCAGTCATTAAAGATTGTCTGGCAACAGTCAATGCATCTTGCATATTATAGCTCCGTTACCTGAAAAGGGCTGTAATCTACATTATGTTTATTGTGGACGCCATACGTTACACGTTTTGATACAGATTTTTTTGTTAAGTCCCTAAATGTATTGGCAATCACATCTTTTTTAACATTGAGTTTAAAGACTTCATGTGCGACGCGTTGTTGCACATACTCAATTGTATTTTTAATAATATTTTGTGAATTTTGTGATAAATTCTTAGAACGTGCATTTTGAATCTCACTTTGATAAACCTCAAATAATTTGGCGCGCTGTTCTTCGTGTTTTTCAACAGTTGATAAACCATAATCATCAACACATATATCCATCATGTTCATAGACTGTCGTAAATTTTGAAAGGCCAAATAATATTGAGTAATATCGTTAGGAACTTCTTTTTCTTTTAAAGAAATCACAGATTGAAAATCTTGTAATTTCAGATCAAAATCATCAGTACAACTATGCATATTCATGAACTGTTCCTCCAAGTTGGCTATCATTTGATATACCCGTATTCAGATTACTATGATAAGGGTTAATTTTTAGTTGAAACGAATCTCTAATTACAGGCTCTATTCCAGATTTTCCAGAACATGCCTTAGATAGAGTACCAACCCACATAGATTTCCATATTTCACCAGAATGACTATCACCAAATAATTCACTTGGTTCGTCACAATTAAACATTTCCTTAAAAACCATTTCTAAAAAGGTGTTGGTAAATGCTTTTGTACCCTTTGCAATATCACGCTCTTGTTGGGGTGTATTGGGAATATGTTTAGCTTGTTGTGTGTTTAAATTAACTAGATCCATGATTTAAGTCTCCTTAATGTCGGCTTGCAGGGCTCCTGCTGCCTTAATAGCGCGCAATATAGAACCCATTTCCTTTGGTGTAACACCGAGAGAATTTAAAGCATTCACCATTTCTTCTAGCGTGATACCACCATCAACAATCGTAAATTTACCTACTTCTTCAACAAACCCTGCTGTCGTTTTTTTCTCCTCAACTGTGCGAATACCCGGATTATTTGCTTGATTTTGTTGTGCACCTTGAATTTTTTGTTGCTGTAATTGTGACATTTGCGCCATATGTTTATCCTGAAGTACTTCTAACTGTTCGTTCATATTTTGCTCTAGCTTTAAAATTTCTGCCCTTTTTTGTACCGCATTAAGTGCAGAATTTGCATTAACCGTTCGTTTTTTTTGTTCAAAGTTTGATTGTATAACACCACTTTCAGCTAGCTGTAACTGAACCAAACTTGCTGAAAAATTCTCCCCACCCCCAACATTTACGGGGTTATTGAAAATTGCACCTTGAATATTTGGCTGAGACACAACTGGTTCTTCTGAAATTGTGACAGTAATACTTCCTTGCGTAATGGCAACAGGGTTAATGCGAACATCTTTACCAACAACGATCACACCATTTGTATCATCAATAACGACTTTTGCAGTCTGATCTGGACGAATTCGAAGCTGTTCAATTTCAGTCATAAAGCGTACAATTTGTTTTTTAAACATTGTTGGAATCTCAATTTTTACTGTACTTGGATCAGTTGGACGTGAAATTTCTTCATTAAAGTAATTGTTAATTTTAAATGCCATGCGTTCTGCTGTTGTAAAATCTGGATTTCTAAGGGATAGGTTAACCGTTTTCATTTTTTCAAAATCAAAACCAATTTCTTTTTCAATAATGGCACCGTTTGTGATAAGCCCAGCTGTTGGCACACCCTTTGTGACACTTGCATTTTCACCCGCTGCCGTAATACCAGAAACTGAAACATTACCCTGTGATACGGCATAAACTTCACCATCTGCACCATAAAGGGGCGTTACAAGCAAGATGCCACCACGTAAATCTTTAGCGTCACCAAGGGAAGATACAGAAACATCAATTTTTGTACCGTGTCGTGCAAAAGGCGGCAAATTTGCCGTAATCATGACGGCTGCAACATTTTTACCAGAAGGAACTTTACCATCACGAACATTCACACCCAAACGTTCTAACATACTAACCAAGCTTTCTTTTGTGTAGGGAGAGCTTGCAAGCGTATCGCCAGAACCATTTAAACCCACAACAAGACCGTAGCCAATTAATTGGTTATCACGAATACCTTCAAATGTCGCTAAATCTTTAATACGGATTTTACTAAAATAACTATTTTGATCAGTTTCAGTTGTTCTCACAAGTTTTTGCAGTGTCTGAAGTCTGTTAAAGCTCATATCCAGTTCTTCTTCAGCACAAATAAAGGTGCTGAGGGAGATGGCAAAATTGCATAAAAATGTAAACTTGTTCAACAGGTAGGTCATTAAAGAATTAAATTAAAATAATATATCTATCCACCCATATGCAATTAACATGCCAACTTTTTCTTAATACAGCTAGACTCTGAATCAGTCAGGCTTTATATTTAGGTATATGCAAATATATTTTTAATATAAAATGATTCAAAGCGATAAAGTGATCGGAATTAATAAAGCAGTCCAAATTTTATCTGATGAGGGTATTTGCGCTATTCCCACAGAAACAGTCTATGGCCTTGCTGCTGATGCAACCAATTCTAATGCCGTTGCCAAAATTTATGCCCTTAAAAATAGGCCAACTTTTAATCCTTTAATTGTTCATGTGTCATCTATAAAGCAAGCGACAGCGTTTGCAGAAATTTCATCAGAAAATCATAAAGTATGCTCATATTTTTGGGATCAGAATCTGTCTTTAACAGTCGTCTTGCCCTTGAAAGCAACCCATTTAATTTCTCCACTTGTTACAGCAGGCCTTAATACCATTGCAGTACGTAGGCCCAATCACCCAATAGCGCTTGATATTATTAATCGCGTTGGCCCAATAGCAGCACCTAGTGCGAATCAATCCATGCATATTAGCCCAACATCTGCAGACCATGTGTGTAAAAGTTTTGGTAAAAATTCGCCCTATATTGTTGATGGCGGCCTGTGCACTGTTGGCTTAGAATCAACAATATTAGACCTAAGCAATAAAATTCCATGCATTTTACGCGCTGGAGGCGTTACAAAAGAAGACCTTGAAACTTACTTTAAAATGTCTTTAAACAGTGCATCAAAAACAATTAAAGCGCCTGGCATGATGAAAAAACATTATGCACCCGCATGCCCTGTTATTTTAAATGCACAGACCATGCAGCCAGGCGATGTATTACTAGGGTTTGGACCAAAAACCCCTAAGGGTTCCACACTAAATTTAAGTCCAACCGGGAACTTAACGGAAGCTGCTACAAATTTATTTGACGCCCTCTATAAGCTAGAGGCCATGAAACCAAAACGTATTCTGATTTCACCTATACCCATGATAGGTCTTGGTATAGCGATTAACGATCGCATTTCACGGGCAGCAGCAGCATGATTAAAAAAAATCCATTAAAAGCAGCACTTTTTATGTTAGGTTGGTCAAGTTTTTACGTGTGTTCCATGACCTTAAATAAATTTGTTAGCAAAGAAACACCCACGGCCATTATCGTATTTTACCGTATTTTAATCGCCTTAATATGGTTGTCACCAATCATCATAAAAAATGGCGGGCTGCATTTATTAAAGTCGAAAATATCACACCTTCATATAATACGCGGTATATTAACGGCCCTTACAACGGGATGTACTTACTATGCGTATCGCTACTTACCCCTTGGCACTGCAACAGCTATCGGCTTAGCTGGTCCTTTATTTATTAGTTTAATGGCTGTTGTATTTTTACACGAAAAGTTAACCATAAAAAAATTATTGTACATAGTATCTGGATATGTTGGTGTCCTGATTATTGTCAAACCAGGTGCTGTTAATTTATCATCAGATTTGACCCTAGCTTTACTTGCTGCCGTTGCTGGAAATTTATTAATTGCAGGCCATGTCATCTTACTAAAAATCGTATCAAAAACAGATCGGTCTCTTACCATTTTATTTTATAATACGCTGGTACCACTTCTATGTTGGGGCCTCTATATTCTAACAGATACAACCTTATGCCATTTCTGCTATACAGTTCCCTTGCAAGATTTGCAATTTTTAATAGGTATTGGCTTTGCAGGTCTATCCCTTCAATTTTGCTATACAAAAGCCATTACATTTGAAGATGCATCTTTTGTATCTCCGCTAGAATATATTCGTATCGTTATGGCTATTCCACTGGGATTTTTCATATTTAATGAAAGCTTAAATTTTTACGTGATCATTGGCGCAGCAGTCATTATAACATCAACCTATAGCCTACTTAGAATAGAGAAAGCATTAAAATAAAACTGTAAAGTTTTCTTCCATACACCCCCTACAATTTTTTAAAATAGATAGAGAAAAACTTTAGTCAATTATATAAGAATCACAACAAAACCAAGTTTACATTGTTCAATACCCTATACATATTCTGTTTAAAGGCATATAGTTGTAATAAGTTCATAACTTATATGTGCATTAAGCAATAGTGGAGTCATAATATGGATTGGGATAAACTACGCGTCTTTCATGCCGTTGCAGAAGTAAACAGTTTAACAAATGCAGGTGTTTCACTTGGGTTAAGTCAATCAGCTGTCAGTAGACAAATTTCATCACTAGAAAAAAGTTTGAATATAAAACTTTTTAATCGTCATGCACGCGGTCTGATTTTAACCAGCGAAGGCGAAATTTTATACAAAACAACACGAAATATTTTTTCCCTTTTGCACACAGTACAAACAAAAATTTCAGATACAAAGCATGCAGTAAAAGGAACATTAAAAATTGCAACCACTACGGCCGTTGGCACCGTTTGGCTTCCGCCCAGGTTGAACACCTTTTTTAGTGCGCATCCAGACATTAACGCACAATTTATACTAACAGATGGCGAAGTTGACTTTACCATGCGCGAAGCAGACCTTGCCCTTCGCTTTGGAAAAAGTAAAAATCCGCCTCCTGGAATGATTCACCAACATTTATTTAACGTTAACTTAAAGGCTTATGGTGCAAAATCTTACTTTAAAAAATATGGCACACCAAAAACAGTAGATGAACTCTCAAACCATAAATTACTAATTTATGGCGGCGGTGCAGCCGCCCCAACAGATCATGTAAACATGCTATTGCACTTAGGTGCTAAACTTCACGAAATCCGTGAACCTTTTATTCAGCTTCCAAGTGCTTTTGGCTTATTAGAATGCGCACGATCAGGCATGGGAATAGCCTTATTGGCAGATTATATTGCACGCGATTATGATGATTTAATCCCCCTATTCCCCGATATATCGCATCCTGTCAGTGAAATGATTATGGTGTATCCAAAAGAATTGGTTGGCACAAAGCGTATAGAAGCATTTTTAGATTTTATCAGAAAAGAAGCAGCTAAGTTAAAAGTAGACTAAAAAGTATGACATCGTTTTCATGCCTTATTTGCCTACTACTGGATAAATAGTTCTTCAGTCAAAATATCCCAAAGTTTTTTTGTATCGCAGCGTGTCGATACCCACACATCACCCTTAAGATGAAAGTGGTGTGCACCCGTGACAGGGCTAGATACCCAAATTTGCTGTGTAACGCCGTGGTAATTAACTTGATATATACCGCTTTCACAACGTAAGACAAGTTCTTGAGAGTTTATATCCACATCATCCAAATCGTTTTCTTCACACCAATCAAAAATTTTATTAATTTCAATCTCAGCGCGTTTAGAAATGTGCATATATTACCTAAAAATTCGTGGTGGAGCCAAGGGGAATCGAACCCCTGACCTCTACAATGCCATCGTAGCGCTCTACCAACTGAGCTATGACCCCTAATAATCTAATTCTATCAAAAGTTCCTGTGTCTGGGCAATGCTTTTTAATAGGTAGGGTGTATCTACTTTATACGGTTCTGTGGGCGTGTTAAAAAAACGTTCCTTCGGTGGTATCAAATAATGCCGCTAGCCTAGCTTAACTACATTTACTGGTTTGATGGCTGCATCGTTTTAGGGTAACGTATTAAGTTTAAATTTTTAATATATACGCTCTTTGGGCTCAATATAGTCAACCTCATCTGTTAAGGTTTTTGCCATCACAGGTCGATAGGAAAGCGTTACAGATCCATCCTCATTTAAAGCACATAATGTGTGCGTCATCCATTTTTTATCGTCGCGGTCTTTATAGTCATCCCGTGAATGCGCCCCTCTGCTTTCTTGTCGGTTTAAAGCCGAATGCAGCGTTACAACAGATTGCTGAATAAGATTTTCAAGTTCTAAAGCTTCTATTAAATCTGTATTCCAAATTAACGACTGGTCATAAATTTTAATATCTTTATAGGCATTGGTTACATCTTTTAATTTTTCCACACCCTGTAACATAACATTCTCGGTTCTAAAAACTGAGCAATGGGCATGCATTGTATTTTGCAACTGCAAACGTACTTCACTGGTTTTAAGAGATCCTTTATTATCTTTTATTTTAAATAAGCGCTTAAAGCCCTTCATCGACTGTTCATAAGGCCTGTCAACGGCATGCTCTGTATTAGGTTCTATTAACGCACAGGTACGTATGGCTGCCGCTCTGCCAAATACCACAATATCTAATAAAGAGTTTGTGCCCAACCTATTGGCTCCATGCACAGATACACAAGCAGCCTCTCCAATTGCCATCAATCCTTTAACGATTGTTTTCTTTTTATCTTTCAAAACCTCCCCATGATAATTGGTCGCAATACCCCCCATATTATAATGGACCGTTGGAATAACAGGTATGGGGGCTTTCGTTGTATCAACACCAGAAAAAATTCTGGCCGTTTCAGATATGCCAGGCAAACGCTCTGCTATTATTTTTGGGTCTAAATGTTCAAGATGAAGAAGCGCATGATCTTTCTTTTCGCCAACACCCCGACCTTCCATCACTTCAATCGTTATCGCACGTGATACAACATCACGAGAGGCTAGATCTTTTGCATGAGGCGCATATTTTTCCATAAATCTTTCACCCTTACTGTTTGTAAGGTAACCACCTTCACCGCGGGCGGCTTCAGACATCAAACATCCTGAACCGTAAATTCCTGTTGGGTGAAACTGAATAAATTCCATATCAGACAAAGGCAAGCCTGCGCGCAAAACCATAGCGTTTCCATCCCCTGTACACGTATGAGCAGACGTACATGATAAAAATGCACGACCATATCCACCTGTGGCCAAAATAGTTTGGTGCCCCCAAAAGCGGTGTAAGCTTCCATCTTCCATACATAGGGCTGTCACACCATGACAAGCGCCCTTATCATCCATAATTAAATCAAGCACAAAATACTCTACATAAAATTCTGCTTTATGCTTTAAGCATTGCTGATAAAGTGTATGAAGAATAGCGTGACCGGTTCTATCAGCTGCAGCACACGCACGTTTTGCTATTGATTCCCCCTGGTTAAGGGTATGGCCACCAAAGGCACGCTGATAAATTTCCCCTTTCTCATTACGCGAAAAAGGAACACCGTAATGTTCTAATTCTATAACCGCATCTTTTGCATGTTTGCACATATATTCGATGGCGTCCTGGTCACCAAGCCAGTCCCCACCTTTAACGGTATCGTAAAAATGATAGCGCCAATCATCGCCGTCAGTCATATTACCAAGTGCTGCACTAATACCACCTTGTGCTGCAACAGTATGACTACGTGTTGGAAAAACCTTTGAAATGCATGCCGTCTTTAAATTTTTAGCACACATACCAAGTGTTGCACGAAGCCCTGCTCCGCCAGCACCGATAACCAAAACATCATAGTCATGATCAATAATTTCTTTACCGTTATAAGAATCAGTCATGAACAACGCCCCCCACTTGCAATAATATTTATAATGCAGACAATACTGAACACAACGGCTATTAAACCAAATGCATAAATTGTTTGAATGATAATTTGTCGTACTTTTAAATGTGGCACATAATCTTCCACAACCATGGTAACGCCTAAAACAAAATGATAGATACTGGACAAAACCATGAGAATAAGCCCTGTTGCAGGTATTGGTTTTGAAAAATGTGTTAAAATATCAAAATGGTAATTTGGCATACAAATTAATGTAGAAAAAAACCAAGGCAACAAAAAAAGAAGCATAAAAGCTGTGATTCTTTGATGACGCCAATGCGTTGCAGATTTCATAATAATGTAACCCATAATAAAAGTGATGCAATAGCTGTTACAAGAACAACCCCCCACCCTGAGTAATAAACAATTTTAATATCAAGACCAAAGCCTAAATCCCAACTTATATGCCGTATACCATTGATAAGATGAAATGTTACAGACACAATTAAGGCCAACTTCAAAATATAGCCTAAAAAGGAGGACATAAAGACCATCAAATATATATACGCCTCGCCACCTTGAGAAAGTCCATACAACCACCATAGTAATAAGAATAATCCAGCTATCAAACTTACACCCGAAATACGATGCATTATAGATAAAACAGATGTTAATTGTGGTTTATAAATTTGAAGATGTGGGGATAGGGGTTTTTCTTGCATAAAAAGTAACTCCTTGAAAAGATTGCACCCTCTTTAATACCAAAGAGGGTGTAGTCGGATTACTGACCTAAACTTTTCTGAATTTGATTGCGTTCTTCTAAAGACGTATTTTTCATTACTTCAACTGTGCTTACTAAAGAATCAGCACCCATAATATTGATGGGCACAACAATCGTACCAATTGTTTTATCTTTAATTAATGCAAAACTTACTGGAACTTGCGTTAGGCCAATTTTTTCCATAATACTTGCATGTTTATCATAAGAACTTAAATCACTATAATCTAACTCTTGAAGGTCAATTTTAAATTCATTAACTTTTGCAAGTAACGCATCTTTTGATGGTTTAACATCTGAATAGATGCCTAGTAAACTTAAGAATTTTGTCGCATCTTTCTGGTAAGCCGCATTTAAAATAACACCATATTCGCGTGTTAAATCACCTTGAAATAAGGGAACCGAATAAACGATGAATTTAACATTTGCATTTTTTTTTCTAATGTCACGGATCATTTTTAAATGTGTTTGGCAATGTGGGCAAAGAAAGTCAACAAACATAAGCACGGAAACATCAAAATCGTGCGCACCACCAAAATGAATACCACGTTCTTGTATAGCTGGAAGATTATTTTTTACGTTTTTAGCCCAATCAATGCGTTGTTCAGCTTGCTTATTTTGAACACCTTCTTGTAGTATTTGTGCAACAATTTCTGGATATTTAGCAATTGTTGCTAAAATTTCTTGTTCTTTTTTAGAAGGGGCGTCAGACTCTACTTTTCTTCTTTTTTTAGGTGATGAATCATTTTGCGCGTCAGGCCCTGGCGCTTTTCCACCCATCTTGTAAATTTTGGGCATTTTTACCTGATTTTTTTTTTGCTTAGATTGTTTTACGGCAATAACCTGATCTAAAGGAGATGATTGTGCAGAAATGCTGGTCATCAGGGCTGCCATACTGACAGCTATTAAATTGTTTCTCATTATATAATGTAACTCTATGAGTAGTGGACTATATTAAAACTAACAAATTCCATCCCAACTGAAAAGAGATGTTAAAATAAAATTTGATCTTTCTAAAGTTTAGGTGTACAATTAAATTATCCTGAATAAAATATTTCACTATACTAAAAATATGTGATATCTTCCAAGCGGGATACTCCCATAATTTTCAAGTTAATTTGGAAGTTATTTACATAAACACTTAAGAAAGAGATTTTTAATGACTCAAGGCACCGTAAAATGGTTTAATTCAACAAAAGGCTACGGCTTTAT
>Ga0051987_10000221_pt1 | contig 31305 bp, 47 predicted proteins | sample CryGey08umfilter_2_FD_58083 | JGI IMG/M metagenome (GOLD analysis project Ga0051987, IMG submission 58083) | Groundwater microbial communities from aquifer in Utah, USA - Crystal Geyser 4/10/14 0.8 um filter | ecosystem: Environmental > Aquatic > Deep subsurface > Groundwater | place: USA: Utah... | reverse complement strand
ACTCATGATGATGGAGCCAGACTGGATTAAAATAATCCAGTCTTACCCGGAGAGGCAGATTCGCAATAAGCCTCGTGCTATCCCGAAGGATTTGACACGCCCCAAGCCGAGGGACATGTCTGAGTGTCCTCAGTTCAGGCTACCAGAGCCGCGCCCGAAGATGGAGTCGAGGGAGAGAGGCAGATCGATGTGACGCTCCGATCCGCCCTTCGCCACTTCAAGGGCGTGTTCCTCTACGATGTCGAGACATTCCTTGAAAGCAGTGATCGCAAGCTGCTTCGCCTCTTGGGCATCTGCATGATACGAAACGAGTAGGCCTCCCGCTTCTTGTCGGCTTTGGCTTTCAGTTCACAGAGTTCGCACATGGCGCAGCATCTCCTTCAGGATTTCAGTTTGACGATCGCTGTCATCGACAGCACGATGGTTCGGCCCGCCATCTGGCAGAACGAAGCCATGTTGCTTGGCGAGCCACTTGAGAGTTCGCCAGTCTAACTCCTGTCGGAAATTCCAAGGCTTGGGAATTCCGACAGCGTCAAAATGCTGACTTAGGATCACCAGATCGAAAGACGGTGAGTTCGCCCAAACGAATTCAGGCTCAAACTCTCGGAAGACACGGACAGTCTCCGATAGAGCATCGGACAGACTCACTCGGTCAACCGTCTGGCTCGGGTCATAGCTCTGCTGTCGCCACCAAGCCAGTGTGTCGGGCTGAGGACAGAACCCTGTGCGGAACATCACGTCCATGATGTCCACATCGATCTGCTTGGACGCCATGTTTAGATGCAGGGGTGGAAGTCCGTTGGCAGGGAGATGGAACATGGTCAGTCCGATCTCTAAGATGGGAACGTTGTGCCCGACGCCCAGCGTTTCCAAGTCAATCATGATGTGTTTCACGAGCATCACTCCATAGCTGCTTCACCAACTTGGCGAGTTCAACCGCCATCAGGATGAAGAACGACTCGATACCTCCGATCAGAAAGATATTGAGCCAAGTTACTGGGAGGTCATGAACCACCCAAAGGACAAGGACCGGCCCCGTAGCGCAGAACGCAACGGAGCCAACTAGTGCGAGCCAGAACTTCAGCATCAGAACCTGGACCTTGTGGCTTCAATGTTCTTGGCTTTCTCCATCAGCTCTCTCCGCCTATCTCCCTTCAATCCGAGAATATCCGAGAGAACTCCCATCATGGTTTCGGGGCTATCCTTGAAAGACTTCAGCTGATCCTGAAGTTGGAACATCGTGGCGAGAAGATTCTGGATATCTTCTCGCCTCGCTGTCTTGCCCTGCTCGTCGATGACACCCATAAAGATATCCATCTCGAGCTTCTGCTTCGCCTTGTCGAACTCGCTGATCACATGCTGCGAGGATTCGTCCCAGTTCATGCTGTCACCAAATCTGTCCACTTGATGAGACACTGAACTTCTGTAAGCAGAAGTTCAGCGTCTACACTGTTGCCCTCATTGTCCGACCCAAGGATCAGACCGTTGCCAGCCAGAGGCTGATGGTCGCGCCGACCCGGATCGAACAGGCACATCCCACGCTTGAGCAGCCCTTCGTCGTCCACATACAGGACATCTCCGTTGGGCCACAACAGACCGATGCAGAACACATCCACTTTCGGCCCAAGCGGATTGGACATCAGCCGATACATATCTTCGATGCCCTCCCCGCATTCCACTTCCGTGATCTGCTTGAGCCACGGGTCTATCAGTATTCCTCTCATTTCGTCATCTCCCTGAGAGTGTCAACGGCGTCTTCGATGTCGCTGGTGAAATACGCGGACGGGTGTTCAATGCCAGTTCCTTTCGGAAAGCACTGAAACTCGCCCCACTCGCTGTTCCAGCGGATTGTCCATCCGACAGAACGACCGAATTCTGCTGCTTGAGCTTTTGTCATCATTGAATTCACCTCTGGTTGAAGTTACCCCTACCCTTACAGCATACGCCGCGAGGGTAGGGATAAACACTCGCAACTGTCAGTAGCAGACAATTGACTTGGCAGCTTCGCAGATGTCCGAGAAACTGTTCGTCTCCAACAGTTTCTCGAGCTCCCTCTGGGCTTCCGGGTGACCGAACATACCCAAGCGACCTCCGTCAAGAGTGACTTCGGCCAGACAGTAGGCGAAATCGAGGTCATCTTCGCCACACTCGGACATCGACGAGGACAGGTCCCCAGCACACTCGCCGGAGACCTGCATGATTGCGGACTTGAGGGTCTCAGTGAACACCGATATTCTCCCTCGACTTCCGGATGATTTCGTTCGTCATCTTGGACAGAACGACCGGCTGCGTCTTGGCGTGCCGGATCTCGAACTTACTGCGATCCAGCGAACCGTTCTGGATCCAGCCATCCATCAGGTTCTTGGCGACTTCCTCCCGCTGCTCAGGTGTATCCACCTTCGCATTGGGGATGGTCTTGAAACGGCTGCCTGACGTGATCTCGTTCATCAGGCGACCGTCATACCAGAGTTGAGTGCAATCTGCCATGGTTCTCTCCTTCAGCAGTAGACGGGGCGGCGGTTCGGGTAGCCCGGAACCGGAAGTTGCTCGGTGAAGCCGCGGACAGCGATGTCCTTCTGCTCAGTATATTCCTGGCGAAGCTCGTCCATGTATTTCCGCGCTTCGGCCATGTCTTCAAAGACCCGCTGCTTGTGCGGATCAATGCGCGATCCGGTGTCATACCACCAGCCACCTTCTTCTGGACCACCATACGAACGCCCGGTCTCGTAGACCGCGATGCTCCAGTAAGCGGCCGGTTCGTCGTGGGAGTGCTTCACCGCCACGCCACAATGCTCGCACACGAGACCCTCGTAGTCATCGTCGATCCAGGTCTCAGCGCGTCCGGTGTTCAGGCACTCTTTGCACTGATAGACCGGGAGTGTTTCCGAAAGGAAGGTAGCCATTGAATTCACCTCAGGTTGATGGGCACCATTGCCCTTGCCATCAGAGTAGCATAAGAGCTGGGGCAGGACAAACTCGTAATATCCTGCCCCGACAATAATGTGTCACTCCGGTCCACGCTTGCGCGTGGGAGGTCAGGCTTGAGTAGGACTGCCACTCAGAGCCTGCCAGAGCCACATCTGCCGGGGTTACTAGGCCACTACCCGGCTAGGCCGTCCATGCGCCTCTGAGGGCGTCTCTACAGCGTCCCAGCGGCTACCAGAGCCAGCGCAAACCATGCCAGCACCCACGGCATCCAGCGGATAAGCAACGGACGTCTGTCGATCTTGCAGATATAGGGTCGCATCCTCTTCTTGTGGGCTTTCCGCCATGCAACAGCTTCTGGGTCCGGATCAGCCCAAGACCACTTATTCTCCACGCGACACCGGCGTCTCATCATCCCAAGCCTGATCCATCAGGTTTGCCGCGTGAGCAGCCAGAATGACGACGCGATCCGGTAGCTCAGTCAGCTCCATCCGGTAATGGAAGTCGGACGAATACCGCCCGCAGGCTTCCACGATGACGACCTTGCCACGGCGACAGACAGTGAACTGCGCGGCTTCGGTGCCGCAGACGTGGTCCATGTAGGAGGACGAGTTGGTGACGCCACTCCAGATGACCTCGTTCTTGCTCTCGTCGTAGAAAGCATACATGATGTAGTCGGTGTCGCCTTCAATCGGCAGATACTCAAGTTTCATAGTTTCACCTCTTGGCTGGGTTGCGTTACCCTTACACCATAGCAAGGGAAACCTTGGACGAAAAGTTCCGTATATCAGCGGAACACTATCCATTGTCAGGCTCGTCTGACAGATGAAAATCTACAGAGTCGTAGTATGCGTAGAAGTTCATCGCGATCTGCTCCAGCGGGATCGTGTCCAGGTCTTTCACCTCCGATCCTTTGGGTGCGACGATGCTGCCCATCTCGTTGACGTAGATGTCGTTCTCGGTGGTGCCTTCGGGACACTTGACCTCGAAAAGCAGAGCTTTTGTGGCTCTCCGCCCAGCGTGGTGAAGAGCATGGCCCAGCGCCTCCCAGACCTTGGTGCCACGACCCCACGACATACGGTCGGTAGCTACGATGTAGAACGTGTTCATCACTGGATCTCCAATCCACATGTGAAGGTGAAGTCGAAGCCCTCTTCGAAATACGAAGCGATGAACTTCTCCGGGTGTTCCGTGAGAACTTCGATCAAGTAGCCGCCGCGAGCAACGATATCATCGTTCCTCGCAACGACGCCACGGATACGCGGCAACGTGTTCGTCGCCGCGTCCAGGGTTCTGCAATGAATGACGATGCGATAGATCATTGGATCATACCTTTGAGCCGCAGCATCTCTTGCTGTTCCATCGGAAGTTCAGCATTCATCTGCATGACTTCCCGCAGCCGACGCCTCACCTTGGGCACCCAGACAATCTGGCACGGCGAAAGTTCGTTCAGCGCCTTCTCCAGTGACACGTAGTCGTAGGAGAAGCTGGGGTTGTCCATGTGGTCCATGAAGCGATACTCTGTATCGCCGACTTTGGAGCCGGGGTCTGTGACAACCCCGACATCAACATACCAGATCTTCATCACCAGCCCAACTCCCTCATCATGACAATGCCGGGGTCTTCCCCATTGATCGTGCCGTGGGCCTCGTCATACACGGCCTGCGCGTTCCAGTTCGGCTTGTCCTGATACTCTTCGACGAGTTCGTCAAAGGCTTTCTTGGCCTCAGCTTCGGTTTCGAATTCGAGCGGATCAGGCTCCCAGCCATCCTCGTCATACGAGTCGACGGCGTTGACCAGGAAATAGGCATGTTCTTCGGGTTCCGTGACCGCCCAGCACTTCATCACGGTGATGATCACACCGTTGCAGTTCGCGCGATGGACTTGTTTCTCATTGTAGCGACGAGACATTGAATTCACCTCTTGGTTAGGGTTGCCGTATGCCATACAGTAACCCGCGAGGCAGGTGAAGACAAAGTCTATTTGTCACGCAATATCCTGATCAGCTCTTTGCTCGTAACCTCTTTTGCGCCTAGCGCGATGGCTTGCCGACGCTTCGCTTGAGAGACATCAAAGTGCTCTTTCCAGGTGCCTGCGAACTGGATATGTTGCCGATCAATTTTCAGCTTGTCCATCATCTCCAGCAGTTCTTCGGTGGTGTCTGCTCCAACGTGGCACATCTTCATGCGACCGTAGGACATCATCTTATCGTCAACATAGACCGTCATGTCAGGCCTCCAACGCCATGTCCTCCGACCAGTCCTCGTATTCGAACATCTCGGGGATCCAGTTCTCAAGAATGAGGATTGTTTCTAGGCGTTGCCTCTTGCCCAAGTCGGGACGGAAGAGAACACCCACGCGAAAGCGCAGAGTTCCCTCCATCAGTGGCTGTTCGAGAAGAGCACCGGGTATGTGTTCTCCGAGATCAGGCCCGGTGTAGTATCCCTTGGGCACGAACGGACTTCTATCGAAATGGTTGTTGTTCTGCTTCCAGAACCCGACGCGTAGTCCAGCTGAGATCCTCATGCTGCTTGGTTCCAGTTCGCCCATTGCGGCCACTCCCGGTTCGTGTAGGTCGGGGGCCGCTTGTCTGTCAGCCAGCGTTCCTGGAGATACGCTTGGTATGACTCAGGAACTGGCAGATGTGTGAAGTCAAGCCCCAGTCCATCATGTCTCGCACTATTTTGGAACGGTAGCAGAGGACCTTCAGCAATGCAAGTCCTAAATCTCCATATGTAGGGCGTGCGATCGCCGCTACTATGCCACGTTCCGTAGCGGAGTTGCCATTCGTCAATGAGGGCCATTGCGTAATGGTAGGTCCACGCAAAATTGCCGTTTGTCTGGCCTACCCAGAGCGTCACTGGATGGTGTTGATGCGTTGGCGCACATAGCAGCCCCGGCCCTACCTCAGCGCCCTCTACGCCGCTCTGAATAAGCGCCGTGGACATCATCTGGTTGGCTTCACGGAGAGCGCTGCCAATGCGCTTGTCGTCAAGGCCAGCAGCGGCCTTGACAGGGTTATGATCGAAGACGAACAGGTTCATTCGTAGTCTGGCTCCGGTGCTTCAACGCTACCATTTTCGGCAGCACGTTCAATCGCGTTGTTGATCATGTCATCACCGTTGGGGAACAACTGGGACAACTGTTTCTCGGTGATGTCCAGCGGCGGTGCATCTTCGAAAATGAGCTGGATGCTCTCGACTTCCCAAGTCGCGCCTTCACCGGGGTCGTAGTATTCCGGTGGTCCGAACCTGCCGCTTTCCGGCGTCCCGGGGTCGGTGCAGACCAGAACGAAGCCGACGTTCACCATTTTGGGCTCTGCGTCAGCGATGTCGTTCATAACCGGGAGATCTTCGAACTCCCATGTGTGCGTGCCGTAGCTCATGTTCAGCCCTCCACCTTGTGAAGTTCACCCGCAGCGTTGCGGACATACTTCTGGCCGAAGCCAGTGCCGAGACGGCCCATGCCGTTCATGTCGAAAGAACGCTGGGTCATCGTAGCCCAAGGTCCAGCGCGACCGTTGCGGCCACGAGTGCAGGCGTCGTAGACGACTTCGCCGACAGCGTGCGTGAACGCATTTCCGAAGTCATCCTGATGCAGCTTTTCAGCTGAAAGATAGCGAGTCATATTCACCTCCATTGGTGGGTTGCCATACCCATAGTATACCATGTGAAAAGCAGAAGACCACTAGTCAGTTATCAGCTTTGTCACCACACCGAGAGTAGGATCTCCTCTTTTGTGTGGTCTGACCCAGACTTTCGCTCCATTCTTGTAGGTTCTGTAGTGACCGATTACATCGTGTTCTTTCTTTCTGATGCCGCTCACTCCCGGCTCTGGTGGAACATATTCAGGCGATGGTAGCTTGTTCATGTCCCAGATCCGTTTCCACTTGACAACATCGCCTTCTTTATAATAGACAGAGGCTTTGTTTCTCTGAGCCATGAAAATAGACTGTTTCTTATTCAAACGTGCTTGGGTCATCAGATACAACGCAAACATGATCTGCGAAATGAGAAGTTTGTCGTTGATGGTTAGTCCTTCATAAGAATTTACGTCTTCTTCATTTACTTTCTTTTCAAACCTACCAGTAGTTTCTCCTGCTGCGTTGAATTTGACCACAAATAGACTTTGATCTTCTGGTGAGAACGAACAAAGAGCGCCAGCTATATCAGTCTCAAACCAGAAGAACTCATAGAAATCAATTTGATGAATAGGTCCATCTCTATGTTTATTATTCAGCTTAACGAGATACTCATAATCAAAAGTAATGAGAACGTTGGGGCGAAACTCACTAGGAAATTTTCGGTTGGCTCTTTTGAATATGATCGGTTTCATTTATAGACCTCAAGGCTGTTGAGTGAACCTGCCATCATAGAACTGGTCGCAAGGCCGGGTCCATATAGACCCATCGCTGATCCGGCGGTAGATGACCACGGGTTTCAGCGTGCCTTCTTCGATGCCATGATGCAGAACCTCATACAGACCCTGCGTCTTGACATGCAACCAGATCGGGAATGGAGACTGGCTGCTCGGATCTCGTATCGTCATGGAACCTCAACTCCTCTATGTTCACGTGACCGATAACCTCGCGGCGACGCAAGGCATGAATTCCATAGCTCTGGGCAGAGACAATGTTGTGATCTTCGTCAAGCCCAAGGAGGCAAGCAGTATTGGACCTCAACGTCGGACAACTTGTCGGCTTGATTGAGACCAAAAGCCAGAACCTTGTATCGCGTCCACCTTTGGAGCGATACAAGTTTCCGACACGGGGTTCGTGTTCAAAGGCCACGCTTCACCAACTCCAGGATCTTGTCGAACAGGAACTGCTGCATTCCGCGGCTCTCATCCTGATAACCCATCTTGTCGTGGATCCACTCCTCATACATGGTAATCGCGAGAAAGTCCACGCCGTTTGCGACGGTCTGTCGGGTGATCAGCATCTTGCCGTCCTTGCACTGGGCATAGACGCCGGGGCCGAGGTTCTCCACGAAGGTGAAGTCAGCAGGTGACACGAAGCAGTTCAGCGCTCGGAGCAGACCACACGCAGAGTTCACGGTGCGAGCCTGCTCAGGATCAAGCTCAAACGTGTCCAAGTTGGTGATCTTGCGGTGCCGATGCAGCATGTCCTTGTTGCGATCTTTCATGCGGGCATTCGCACGGTGCTTCTCCAGCGCATCGAGGAATTCCTCGCTGGGGTCGTGACAGTCAGAGAAGTCCAGGACAGCTTCGTGTCCGTCCCACTCAGGATCAACCAGCTTGAGCGCGAAGTCAGGATCTGCGATACGTGGCAGTCGCGTGCCGAGCTTGTAGTTCATGTCGTAGGTGGAGGCCAGCGTGCGGTCCTCGGTCAGCATCATGTGACACGTGAGGTTGTAGGTGAACCGCGAAGGCTTGAGCAGCTTGTGAACACGGACGCCGCGGAAGTAGACAAAGTGAGACTTTCCTCGGTGAACTTCAACACCATCTCCGACCAGCCACGGGTCATTCTGCAGAAAGATCTTGCCACGTTCTGCGTGAACATCGACGATGGATTGTTCGTCCTGTCCGAACACCCGCACAGGCTGAACTGTGAACACGGTGTCATTCTCCTCGAACTGACCACTGACGCGGCCATTCTCGTCCATGGCATTGGAGTAGAGTTCGCGGTATGCCTGCCACACTTCCCAGTTCTTGCCGAGGTCAGTGGTGAAGCCAAGCTGTTCGTCGCCCATGTAAATCATGTCGAACGACTTGCCACGAATCTCCTTGGGCTTACTGCTGAACTGGATGGTCTCGCCATTGGTGTAGAGCGAAACAGCGTGTCCCGTGCGCAGGAGCGTCGCGATGGCGTATTTCAGCCCGGTGCCGAAGTAGCCAATCGGGTTGTCGTTTTCTTTCACGGACGCGCCCATGGTCCGAATGACGTCCAGGTCAATGTGACCAGCGTTGGAGAAGTAGATAGGCATTGAGTTCACCTCGTAGGGTTGCTTGGGGTAGTGCCATCACACTACCCCGCGAGCCGGGTCTTGAACACCCATCAATTGTCTGTTATAGACGTTTACCTTCCAGCTTGTAGAAGCCGTTCTTGCTCTGGCTCGGCGAACGACACTTGCTGTTCAGCGCAGTGACTTCCCAAAGGGAGCCAGTCGAGAGTTGGACCAGGACATCGCCCACGGGATCAGAAGGAGATCCCACGTCAGGATTGACATCTCGTCCACCACCATCACTTTCGCCCCCACCCGGCCAGTTGGTTGCCACGATGACGGGTGGCCGAGCGCACTCGTCTTCTTGGGTGCCAAACTTCGTCCATTCTTGTGCCTCGCGGTCACAGATCACACGCTGGGGCGCGGCACACGCTCCCAGAAGTGCGATAACGCTCACTCCGATCAGATATCGCATGGTAATTCTTCTTAGCCTGCGATTGCTTTCCGGCCACCCGGTCCGGTTTTCAGCGGACGGCTGAGGTTCACCCTCTCACCGGCCTTGCGCCCTTCTGCCATGGCAGAACCGTCGGCGCGGATGCCGCGACTGCGCGAATTACGCAGCGAAAGTCCTGGCAACATCTCTTTCATGCCAGCCTCGATGACGGCATACTTCTTGACCACGAGGTCGGTGCCAGTGCTGTCAGTCTTGACCTCACGAGCTTCCATCAGCTCACGGATTTTCTCGTTGACACGTTCAGCCATGCCCAGCATGAACGACCAGTATTCGGTGTGACGCGAGACGCCGGGACGCGGTGCGTTGTTCTGGAGATAGTCCTTCCACTCGCGGTTCATGCTGTCATGCACCAGCTTCAGAAGGAACTCATACATCTCGACGTCAGCATTGAAGCCAAAGCCGTTGGACTTCTGCACGCTGCAGTCATACCACGCCACCACGCCGCAGAACTGGCCGATGGTCCTACTGCACCATTTCGCGCACGGATGCTGCGTCTTGATGCCATACTTGAATTCGCCGTGGCTCATGTCACGCTTGGCTTGTGCGACCTCAAGGTCAGCTTCGGTCAAGCCATGCTCGGCCATCAGCTTGTCAGCCTTGGCGAGCGCTGCCATGGCTTCAGCTTCGGTAGCCCCACGTTCTTCGATCATGTTGCGCAGGGCCAGGATTTTGGCGCGGATATTTGACATTGTTCACCTCTGGGTTAAGGGTTGCTTATTACGACCACAATACACCCTGACAAACCAAGTGAACAGTCTTATTTGTCGTGCTCTTTACGCGGGCGAGCGTGCAAGTATAATGTCAGACTATTTGTAGTCGTTCACTGGAGTTCCGTCAGGTTCGCAGATATACACACCGAACCACTCTTCGCCGTCCATGATGTCGAGCTGATCCTTGTTCGCATCAACCCACTGGTAGAAGCGAGGGTCTCGTATCCACTCCCAGCGAAATGTGAACTCCGTGCGTTCTTCTTTGATGAAGATAGCCCAGCGTTCTTTGGCAGCGATGGGGATTTTCGCCCCCATCGCCTTACGACACTTGTCCCGAAGAACCTCGTGCGTGATCTTGGTCATATCGGGATCAGACCTTTCTCGGTCATCTGTCTGCGCCGCCGCATTTGCATGACCTCGGCTTTCAAGTTCTTGAACTCACGCCGCTCGACCTGCCGACGGACCTGCCGGGTCATTGGGCCGCGATTGTCTGGGATCTTGGAGTTGGCCTTCATCTTCTCGACTTCACGGACTCGAGCACGTTTCTCGCCAGCACGAGCAGGTTCCGGATTTGAGAACGTGATGTTCCAGTTGTTCATGATCAGCATTTCAGCCGTTGTCATTGTCGGCGACGGGAAGGTCTCCACCTTCTTGACCCGCGCCTTCTTCCTGTTGGGCATAAGACGCTTGAATTTCTGCCAGAGTTTCATCAGAATAGTGATCCTTGTGCTGGTTCCATGTCATCAACGTCTCTGAAGCCCAAGAAGACCGGGAACCGCGGTGCATCTTTCACGCCGACTTCAAAGTATTTGAACTTGACCATCTTGCCGATCAAGCTGTCGCGTTCGGACCAGAACTGCTCCCTCTGTTGAGCAGACATTCCAGTCCCAACTCGGACAAATCCGCTCGGCCATTTTTGCTCGTCAATTTTGAGCTCGAAAGCACCGAGCGTGCCTTTGCCGATCAGGTTCTCTTGGTGACCACTGTGCTCTGTGTAGCCGAGCGCATTGATGGTCGCTGGATTGGCGTTGTGCATTTCTTCGTGACAGGCAACGATAACACCTTCGGCATCAGCGAACCTTTTCAGCTTGATCAGCTCACCCTGCTTGGGCGTGCCACGACCCTGCTTGTAGAGCGAGTCTCGCCTCCGAAGGATTACACCTTCGTGACCTTGGTCCAGCAGCCTTGCTTCATACTCGTTGAGCATCTGCATGTCGTGAAGCAGAGCAGTCGGCACGATTTGCACCCAGTCAGGCCAGTCGGCGCTGCGCTCGATCAGCTGACCGTATCGATCATCGTAGTCGGAGAATGGGTCATTCCAGATGTCGAACACCCAGAGACTGGCGTATGCGATGTCGTCGTTATCGTAGCTCATTACCGCAGAACTTGTTCTCCGGTAACAATCCTCCGCAGTTTTATCTCCGACGATTATCTCCGCATCCAGACCAACTAATCCAGGCTCGTTGCGGACAAGCGACTGTATCTCGGCGTTTCGCACAGGCTTCAGGCTGCGCGTGTAGAGGTAGCCGTCTTCACCGACCAGGACACGGATGCCGTCCAGCTTGGGTTGCGCCCAGAAAGGGAACATATCCTCGTTGCGGTCCTCCCACTTTGATGCGAGCATAGGTTTCATCCGAAAGTGCTCCTCATGCTCTGGAGGACTGACGTTTCCTCCTCAGGTGTCAGATCGATGGTCTCGAACAGGATGCGCCCCTTGCTAGGGTTCGCCTCGGCCTGCTGCTTCGTAACCTGCTCGTCGAACAGGACAAGACTGCTTTGGTATTCGTCAATACCGTTGACCGACCACGGTATCATCCAGACTTTGCTCAGCATCATATCTCCGATAGTTTATCACGATCCAACGTCACGCGCAGCCGCCAAATTTTTGGCAACTGAGAATATTATACCCTGTGACAACACACTGGACCAGCGCAACCGTTCCGGCCGCATAGGCTACCAATCCAACACGTCCAGGGGCCATCGGAGCGCGTCCAGGAGGCGCATGGACACCTGTGGCGGTGCTGGGCGTGCTGCTACCCGGCAACCGCCCTCCAGCGGCCTCTGAGCGCTCGTTAAAATGGCTTATCATCAGGTTGATCCATGTCAAGCTGCGCTGGTTCTTCCCACTCAACCTTACCGTGGGCCTTTTCCCATGCTTGACGGCATTCGTCGAGCGTGCCAAAGTCGTAGAAATTAAGACGCCGAGCTTCACGTTTTGGCTGGCCGAAACCATCATCCACATCAACGACTGTGCGACGGCGAACCTTGGTAAGATGCGGGCACATGCGATTAAGGAAACGACCCAAGCTGGTTTCGTTACCACGACGGTTGAAACGCCACAGTTCCATATATCTCACGAAATCCTGCGTGACCTTGTCGGTTTGGGCGAACCTCTCCCACTCAGCATCGCCTTCAAAGATACGCCCATCTTGCAGCTTGCGGAACCACCACTCTTCGTCGTAGTTCATGGACAGCAGTTTCTGTTCCTGCAACGCATCAGTCTGCGGAACGTTCCGGACTTGGAAGTTACTTATGTCCACCGACTGGAGATAGTAGAGCAGGGCTTCGTAGCCGCCATTCTCCATCTGCTGGTTGATCTTGCCAAAGTAGTTCGCATCTTGACGCTTGCCTTCACCTACGTTCAGAACGAAGTAGCGCCGCTCGTCTCCAGTTGCACGGATAACATGTGGATCGTTTGACGCCATGATCATATGCACGAAGTTCGGCTGGGCTTCAACATCGTAGCCCTTTTTCTCGATGGGCAGTATATCTTCGGTGATCAGCATCTTGAGCACACTTTCGTGTGACTTGTCACCAGCAAAGAACGCTTCGTCAGCGAACAGTAGGCAGCAGTCTTGAAGGTGAGCATTGAAGTTACCAACGAGATGTTTCGCGTTGGCAATGTGCAGGAAGTGTCGCCCAAAGAGACGGCCGAAGGTTCGCGCGAACCAGCCCTTACCTGTCCCTTTGCCGCCTCGCAGAACGACAGCTACCTCGCCAGCACTGGCAGGCTCTTGAACACATCGTGCCATCCAACAGATGAGATACTCATATAGGAATTCGTTACCAGAGCAGATGTTCTCTTTCACGTGCTGGAGATAAAGGCTGCAATCTCCAGGGACAGCTTCGTAAGCGAAGCCGCGCCAAAGGTTGTAGACACCATCTTTCTCGATGAGAGGCATGAACCGCATCGTGTCATACTGGCGGCGCATCGTATGCTTGAGCCAATACTTCCCGAGTTCCTCAGTGACATCACCACCTTCTTTGCTGGTGCCGACCTTGACACGCTTGTTCATGTAGCGATGCTGAATACTCTGGAAGGTAGACATCGTGAGCTTGGTGCGCTTGAACGTCTGGCCGTTGTGCAGCTTGAGCTGATCGTCGACCTCCTCGATGACTGCGCACTTGCCGCCGATGTTACCGATAACAGCGTGCCTGTCGTTCATCATGAGCAGATTAGGGTCTTCGCTGTATTGCTTGGCGCGTGAGATCTGCCGACGCGCATACCGATCAGCGCCTGACTTCAATTCAAGCACGCTGTCAGAGATGCCCCATGCTGGGTCTGTCAAGATGCTGTAGATTACTGCATCTGGAACATTGCAGCGAGACATACCGCAGCAGAAATCGAACACCCAAGCGGAACGGGAGTTGTCCTTCTCCTTGGGCTGGTCTGGGTGACTACCCTGCACCATGATAATCTTGAGCCTGTCTGGAACTGACCATTCGTCAAGCTCGCTTAGTTCCACAATGCGATCAATGTTACCGGCATCAATATCGACATCAGCTTTGCCGCCATCCATCATAGAGCCAGACGACTGGACACCAGCGGACTTCTTGAAATCTGAAATGCTGTAGACACGGCTGGGATCGAAGTCCAGAACTTTGGCTTCTACTTCAACCCTGCCTTTCTTGCGCTTCTGCGGATTGGGAATGTTGATCGTGCCGGGTAGCCGCGCGATACGGTCCACGTTGAAGCAGTGATCGCCTCCGAACACTTGCTCCAGACGCTTGTTGTAAAGCTCGAATTCCTCCCACTTGGTTTCGGTGCCTTCAATCAGAAACGGTTCGTCGAGCTTCCAGAAAGCCCAGTAACCGTTGCCTGAGAACAGAGTGATGGTCGGCTGCGGGATGCCTTTCGGCAGCTTGTTCGTAAGCTGCGGAAGTAGCATATCAAGATCTCGCTCAAGACCCTCAGCATCTGTGGCGCTGCTATCAACATCAACGTGCAGCCACGGAGCTTGTTTGATGTCGGTCTTGCTGGGTTTTGTGTCGATATCTCTTGTCGGCTCGTTGACCAAGAAATACAGATTTCGTTTACCGTTTTCTTGCTCAATGAAATTGTATGCTTCCTGCTCGTCACGAAACGTGCGGAAGGTGACAGCTTTCCTGTCTGTTGCGATAGCTCCCAGTGTCCAAGGTCTACTAGGCTTGAACTTCTGAAGGAAGTCAATCGCGTGTTTACTGTTCCCCTTCATTTTCACCCCAATAAGTTATCAGCCTGTCAGGGCTGGCCTTGCCTTGTTCCATGAGATTATACCAGTATCGCGAGACACCAGCCTGCTCTGCACATTGAGGGATAGTCCAACCAGACCGACGTCTCAGAATGAAGCAGATCTCATGAGAATACAACGTGCCGATATGAGGCATGACAGCGAGTCTGCACTTCGTGTCTTGCCTCTCGATTTCTTGGTAGGCATTTCGCCCGATGCCCAAGCGAGGACCAGCCTGCTTCTGGGTGAGACCCTCGCGCCGACGCCATATCAAAAGGTGTTCGCCCAATGAGAGGGAGGATACGGGGATATCAGGAAGTCGCACAATTCCTTCTGAGGTAGCGACCTCTCGAAAACCTTCAGCGCACACTCGTGCATCTGCGGTCGGGTCATGTTGTCCCATAGCTTATTCACCTTCAACGTGGTTGCCGAGAAAAAGAACCAAGTGTCACTGACCTTGACACACACGAGGCAGATACCTCCGGCTTTCTCTCGACGATATCCCCACACCTGCTGCTCTTTCGTCCACGGGTGCGGAAACTTCACTGGTCGAGTATCGCAATTGACAGGCCATTTCGGCAGCGCCTTGCATTCGATCCATCCACAAATGTAGTTCACATCAGGGATACCGAGACCAGTCATCGGTGACTCAATGGCAACGGCATCCAGTTTAGAGGCTCGCTTGATGAGCGTCCCCTTCATGCTGTTCTCAGACATGAGAAGCTCCAGGCGCTAGGGTTGGCTTTTAACCTACCCCAGCGCCCAGCCTCGCGCAAGTGTCAACCTTTCTCAATGATCGGTTTGACAGGTCCGCGTTTCTGGTCTTGATACTTCCCTTCATAGCCGAGAGTATCATCGTCCACGAAGTGAAAGATCACTTGAGCGATAGGCATTCCACGCTCAATGGTGAGAGGTTCATGACTGTGATTGGTAAGCTCGAGAGTGAGCCAGCCTTCCCAGCCGGGTTCGATCACAGTGTTCTGACAGGCCAGTCCAAGACGTGCCAAAGTGGACTTGTCGTGGACGATGCCGAGAACGTCTCTGGGCATTTTGAACCGCTCGATCGTAGAAGCCAACAGGAACTGACCGGGCAAGAGTTGGACGGCAGGCATGTGACCATGCTCGTCGAATTCCACCCTGACGTCATAACCCGCTGGTCCGCAGCCGAACGTCATGCCCTTATGCCGTGTCCGACCATAGAAAGGTTCCATGATCTTCAACTGCTGGATAGTGCGACCACTCAGGATCATATCTCACCTCTCGTATGTTGCGAGTGTCTGCCACAGACCTTCATTGTCCAGGCGCGGCGGAACAGTAGCCGTGAAACCAGCATCAAGCATCAGGTTATTGAGCGAGATTGCAGGCAGCAGGCCAAATCCGCTGATGTGAATTTCCAACGCAACTTGACGCAGATTGGGATAGGCTTCAATGAAAGTTTTCATGAAGTCATACTCTGCACCCTCGCAATCGACCTTGGCGACATCGATCACAGGGTGATACTCGTGAAGCTGAGCGACTGACATGTAGCTGATCGGCACTTCCACTCGGCCACGGCGCGGCGTCGTGCTGGAGTTGCCGGGGTTCTTGCCAGTCTTGCTGAGATACAGCGCACCCTCACCGTCTTGGGTTGCAGTCAACGCCTTGTTGTGAAGCGTGACGTCGTGCTCGTCTTTCAGGTTCAGCGAGAGCATGTTAAAGTTGTTTACTTCAGGCTCCAGCGAGATGACGTGCATCGCACCCTTGTCCACAGCCCAGCGGCTGAAACAGCCAATGTTCGCACCGATGTCCAGCACGACACGGCCTTCAACATCGAGCCTGCCGTAGCTGCGATTGATCTCCTTCATGACATATTCGTCATAAGTTCCACCACGCCCAAGCATGGAGCGACTGAACCCACGAGCAGTCATTTCGATGATGGGTCGTTCCTCGAACTCACCATCAACTAGAACTCCGTATTTCATCTTTTCCACCTTTCTACTTTGATCATGCCCCTTGCGATACGGAGCGCCTCTTGCTGGATTTCAATTTCGACATCAGGTTCTTCTTTGATACCATAGTCTCTCTGGTCAACTCTGGAATAAGAATTCCTGAAATCGACTTTCAGCTTGTGTCGCGTAGTCGGTCTTTCAAGAACCAGCATCTTGTTCAAATACAAAGTCGTGCCATTGAGCCAGTATTCATAGCGAGCATATTTCAGATCACTGAACTTGGCTGTTACTTCGACGCTCATTTCACACCCTTGATCTCGCCCCACGACGGGCCAACTTCTGTGTCAACCTTGAACGGCACCCACAGTTTTCCTGGAACAGCATCGATGATGCAGTCTCGCATGACATCACCAGCGGCTTTCGCTTCAGCGACTGAACCATAGCTTCCGTCAGTCTCGTCATGAACCTGCAACTGAAGGAAGTAGCCAGCACGATCAAGTTCACAGATAGCCAGCTTGGTCTGGTCTGCGCTGCTTCCCTGGATGATACGGTTCAACGCTTTGTGCGTGTAATCATAAGATCCGTCATCGCGGCGCTCGAAGTTCAGCCTGCGGCCAAGGATTGTGCTGACAAAGCCCCGGCCTTCTGCACGCTCAGTCGCAGCCTTGGCAAGCTCACGCACATAAGGAACTTCAACGTCGAACTTGTCGAGGATTTCCTGACCTTCTTCACCAGCCATTTCACGAACGTAACCCTTCTGGATTTCGTTGCGGTAGGCCATCGCCTCTCTTTGGGATGGGAAGAACTCAATGCGTCTGTCTCTGCCCCAGCCATACGTCACACCCCAACGAGTAGGCTTGCCGATATCATGACAGAGCTTGGCACCGCCTTCTCCGTAGCACAGCCCAAGGAAGATGTTCTTGGAATAGCCTCTGTGAACTTTGAACGCTTTCGGGTCATTGGCGAGCCAGTTCTCGACCTGATCGTCTTTGTAGACAAGTCTGGTCATCATCTCATGGTTGTCAGTGCTGGGATCGTTCTGGTATCTCAGTGCGGCTTCTCTGGCACGGGGCAAATCCATAACTGCCGCGAAGTGAGTTGTCCATCGGGGTTCTTGCTGTGAATAGTCATTACAGCCCCAGAGGGCACCCTCCTCAGGGATGAAAATCTTGCGCCACTCACCAGCGATCTCAGGGTCTCGATCAGGGCTTGGCTGCTGTTGAAGGTTCGGGTCTGCGGCGGAGAGTCGTCCGTATCGAACTCCAACAGTTTCATCGTCATCGTTAGACATTGCCATCTGTCTAAAACTGCAATACAGTCGTTCACCAACTGCATACTTGCGGATTGACGCCGCGAACGTTGTTCGTAGCTTGTTGACTTTCCTTGCCCTGAGAATTGCTTGCGGGACGACATGGTCGCTACCTCCGAGTAGAGCTTTATCGATTGAAGGAGCGCCAGTGCTTGTCTTGGGCAACCTCATACCGATAGCTTCAAGCGCCGGAGCTAGAGCACCGGGCTTCCACACGTCACCAAACCCAATGCGGACACCAGTCTCCCGCTTGATCAGTTCAAGTGCAGCACGTTCTTCGCCTTCTGCCCACCGTTCAATCTGATCCAGCTTGTTGAAGTCAATTCGGACACCACGTCTGCGCATACGAACCAGCACGGGAAGGACACGGCTCTCCAAGTCCCAGATTTGCCGCAGACCTTCACGGTCAATGCGTTCTTCCTGCCTGCGCAAAATCTCTAGAGGGGACGCAACATCTTGTTCCCCATACTCGCCAACATATCGTCCCGGAAGTCGCCAGAGGCCTTTCTTCGGATCAAGACCGTGAGCCCTTGCAGCTTCCAGAAGTGTTTGTTCATCTTTAGCTGCGATCCCATACCGCTGTCCGATATTCTCCAGGGAATAGCTTCTGTGAAGTTCGTAGAGGATGGGGTCTGCAATTTGAATGTCACGGAATGTCGCATCTTGGTGCCACTCAAATCCGTCGTTATATCCATAATCAACGTCGTATGCGAGGTTGGCTCCCACGAACTCTCCATCAAAATCAGCAATTTGTGCTCTAAGATATCTGAGAGCTTGTTCACAATCGAGGTTGTCGCCGCCTTCATGGCGGATTGGGAGGTAGTGCTTCGGCCCGCCTTCAATGGCGAAAGCCCAACCGACGGTATATCCGTCACGAAGACTTCCAGTCCCGAGTTTGGCCCCAATGCTGGGGTCTCTCGTCTCTGCATCAATTGCAATCCTTTTTGCGCCTTTCCAAGAAGGCAGGTCTGAAAGGGACGGAGGCGACCAGTTAGCCTCGGGCATGAAAAACCCAAGCTGGAGCGCCCCGCCATTGTTCGGATCAGTTTTCTTGCGTATGACCATTACTTCTTCCTGCCAGTTGTGAAGTCACATTCTTGCCGTTCTCCATAGCCCTCAAGGTCAGCATCGTAGCCGAAAGGGTGTTCCATGCCGTCTACACCCTTACTTGCGACCTCTGTGGACGCGCTGGATGCGGGCGGCTGGGTAGTAGCACGGCCAGCACGTCCAAGGAGCCCTGTTTTTTGGTCCAGGGACGGCCTTGAAGGTGTGGCGGGTGCAACCGTGCCGCCAGCGCCAGCGGCCCTCTCTGTGGCCCTCTGAGCAGTCGCAATAAGGCTGCGCAAATGGTCGTGGGCCAGGACCAACATCTCAATCGGACACGGACCACTGAGAAGCTCGAAAATGCTGCGCTCGGCTCCGGTCAGACCAAGCACTTCAACGATGCGATCAGTGCAGACGCGGACCGTGTAGCCTGTCCCATGATTGAACACATAGTCAGGCTTGCGCTTCTTGGTGACGATCATCTTATCGAGATAAGTCATTGCCTTGCGCAGATCTTGCACGCCATTCTTTTTCTGCCAGCGTGAGATATACTTCGTGCAGTTGGCAGGCAGATAGTGAATCTGGCAGTCAATGACCCAGTCCCAATGTTGATACTCTGCCTGATAGTGGTCGCCTCCTTCTTGGGCTACATAGCCATCTTTCCCACAGTCACACATACGCTTGTCGTGACCACAGGTATCACAGTTGGTGTTTCCCATCATTCACCTCCGATATCAGACATGGCCTGCCAGTCGTGGCTCCTGATAGCGTAGTAGGTGTCCACGATCTTCTCCGGATACTTATGCTTGTATAGCTCCATGTAGTTCTCCACAGCAGCGACTTTGCGTTCCATCATGCGGTTGCCCATCATGATCTGGTCACGACACCAGCAGTAGAACTCGAGCATGTCAAGCCCAGAGAGCCACTTCAGCTCTTCGTCATCAAGCTGGCTGTGGTGATCTTCACCGAACACGGCGATGTTCAGGTGTTCTTCGAAAGCCTGCTGCCTCGCATCGTCGAGCAGACCAGCTTTCTTTGCAGGATGAGGCATGTCGCCAGTCATGCGCTCAGCGATGTCGTGTTCCATCACAGCCCAAACGAGGGTGATGGACGGGTTCGGGTGTAGGATCTTCAACATGGTAATCATGTTGAACGTGTGCATCCCGACATAGTGCGGGCCGATCCCTGCTTGGGTATGGGTGCGGAGAACTGCCGCACCCTCCCGAGCGAACTTGATGCGGGTCACATCGCAGACAATATCATCATACATATCAGGACCTCCGCTCAAGCCACTCGATGCACGCCCTTCGCCAGTCAGGAGCAAGGATCTCGCTGGCGAACTTCATTGCCAGATCGCGGTGCTGCGGGTTCTCGCGGTCTTTCCACGCGTCCCAGGATTGCAGCATCGGCACCGCAGTCTTCTTGAAAAAGCGGTCTTGCAAGCCGATAGCAGGGCCGACTTCCATGAACATCTGCAGATCTTGGAACCACTGTTCGATGGGACCGTTCACGACAGGCAGCGGTGCGACCTGACCGAGTTCATAAGGATCGAAGCCGGGGCTGATGTCGAACAGCGGAGCGTGCTTCTCGAGAGTTGCATGGTAGCCGTGGAAGTTCGTGCTCACCTGCCAGTAACTGCCCATCGGCACGCCGACCCATGCAGCCATCACTTCCTGGAGCATCGAGAAGTGAACGGCATTCGCACCATAGGCACCCCAGATCATGTCGTTCGACCTGTTGAACACAGTCATGTCCAGCTTGCCGTAAGGATTGATGCGGAACGTGCAGATCAGGTTGCAGGGGAAGTCCTTGCCGTTCATGCCGAGGTCTGTCTCTGTGTCCCACATTTGCAGCACGACACGACGATCATCATGGTTCTGCTTCAGCAAGTTAGCGATAGTTTCCAGCTGATCGATCACACCGACTTCACGGCTGATGCCATCAGGCATGTGCTCACGCTCCAGGAACCAGTTGCGCCAGCGATAGCCGTAGGCACCATGGAAGGTGACACCATCGTCGCTGTAGTTCGCGATGTTGCTGGAGAACCGGCTGATCCACTCCACGTCGCGGCGACCGGATATCATCCAGAGGCTTTCCATGAAGTGGAAGTAAGGGTTGGCGTCCCGCTCTGGGTAGAACAGGACGCGCTCCTCCGGGTGCTTGTAGTGAGTGGTGACGGGTCCTGGAAACACCCGGACAGGACCATTTCGTGAGTCGCGATCGACCCCTTCTTCTCTCAGGGCGGACAGCCCAAGAAGGATGGCGTCGTTCACGCCGCGTGCGGTGATGACTTTCATACGAGAACTCCATAGTGGTCGAACATCAGGTCTTCATACTTCTTGAAAAGCGAAGCGTCCTGAGTTCCGGTTTCGGTTTCGAGGTTGCCGTGTGCCAGATCAATGACACGCTGCGCGACAGCCCTGCGATCGAACTGTGTAAGGATATCGCGAGCCACTGCCTGGAAACCACGAGCCTGCATCGCAGACATATGACCAGCTTCCAGAACGATATCGGCATAGTCTTGCGGGTCACGAGCCTTGTCCAGCGCGACGTAGTGAACGCCTTCCTGGAACAGTTCGGTTCCCATGCCGCGTTTCTGTGCGACAGGCACCGCGCCGCGCATCATGGCGTCAACCACGACCCGGTTCCAGTGACCACCGATCTTGGAGTATTTCTTGCTCCAGGAAGGATCGACCAGAACACGCGCCATCTTGAGCCATTCGTCCACGTCTGCTGTCGGCCAGTAGTCGTGATGCTTCATGCCATTCTCGAGGGCAACTTCCCAGATCTTGCGCGTATGAAACGGCTTGTCAGGATCATCGTGGAAGTAGGCTTCCCTGCACTTGTCCTCGCTGGTCATGTATTGATATTCGATGCCCTTGCCAGCGATTTCGCGCAGTTCGCCCGGCTCTTTGGGCGGCATGTAAGCGATAGCCTGCACGAGTTCATGAACATGCTTCCACGCCTTGAACGTTTGCATGTTGACGAACCCAGAGTGCTTGTCGTCCCAGTCTGGGATATCGCGAACTGGCATGAACTGAGGGTTGACCACCAGCGCCCGAGGGATGGGCAGGAAGTCGGCACTGTTGAGGGCGCACCCATGCACGCAGGCGATGCCTGACAGGTGCTCTGCAACGTGATACAGGTGTGTCACGTTGCTGGCAGCGTTGCCGTCGTGGATGAAGGCAACCTGCTTGACCTCCGGCTCCAGCGCATAGAGTTCCGGCCACTTGTCGTTGCCGAGTTGCTGCTTGTTCTTGGGAGGGACAGGCACAGTCCAGATCACCAGATCGTAGTGGTTCAAGATGTGCTTTGCATTCGCAAGGCCAGCGAATGTCTTGTAGGCGAGGCGGGCACTCTTGGGGAAGTTCCAGCCTTTACCTTGGGCGAATGGAATGCCGCTTGGGCCACCGAACTCGAAGTCTCCTGACTTGCCCTGTCCTTGGGCGAAATCGGAGTAGACCAGTTCGTATAGATGCGCTTCGTGACCAAGGTCCAGGAAGCCACCAATCAATTGTTCGGTATGATTGATGATGCCGCCAAGGTCCATGCACGAATGCAGCGCGACCGCTATTTTCATGATGATCTCCAGGTTATGCAGTATGCCCTACCATAGCCGCAGGGCAGGCAAAAGACAACTATCGTTTTGTCTTTTTCAACGCCATAATCAGTATGATCAGAGGCGTGAAGCCTATGAACAAGAAGCCGAAGGCTGCGACCAAGGGGTGCATCTTCGGCTTCTTGCCTTTGACGATCTGGTCGGCATACCACCCAACGAAGATGGCATACATGCCGAACCAGTAAATCGCCAGCCAGAGCGCCCAGTCAGGCAGGAGCATGATACTTGCTTCTCGGCTTGCCCTGCCCAAGACGGACACGCTCATACTTGTCGAACTCACAGAGACCGAACTGGATATCTGTGGGCGACAGGTGGAAGTCGTGTGCGAAGAACAGGTCTTGCAGGTTGACAAGGTTCATGATGCACTGGAACGCTTGCTCGTTCTTGACGGGCTTCGCCTGCTCGTCTCCGAGCACACGGGCCGCGCCTCTCAAAGCACCGGGACCGATAGGTGTCCACTTGTGCCAGTCAGCCGGGAAGCTGAACGAGCCTTCCTCCTCGTCGTGGGTCTGGAACTCCCAGAAGCCGGTATAGGTCGTGTCCAGCAAGACTTCCTTGGTCATGAAGCCAGTGCCTCCGAAGCCATTCAGCTTCATCATGCGCTTGGCAACCTGTTCCCAAGATTGCGTTGTCTGTGCCAGCTTCACGATCTCCGGCGTTGCTTCCCACAAAGCCTTGAGAAAGTAATGGACCACCACTTCTTGTTTCGGAGCAGAGATCCCTTGATTTGTGATGACATACGCTCCTGTGAACACACGTTCACGGTTTGCGAGTCGATCCGCTGCGGTGTCCTCGATGTGGTCGAAGTCGAAGTCGTCATACGACTGCCACCCGATTGCCGATGCGAACTCCCACGTCCCGAAGTATCGGTAGGTGGCGCAGTTCATCAGTATTGCGCGACGATCGTCGCCATAGTTCGGTGTGTAGAATCGCTGTCTAAGCTCCCTGCTTGTCGCGTCGTGCTGCCGACGGACGTTGGTGAACTTGTAGGTCCGCAGGATCTGGTCCTCGGTCCACGGAAAGAAATCGCCCGCCTCCTTTCGAAGGCGGACGTTCTCGCGTTCGTCGAGATATTCAAAGAACGCATTGGCGCTCGCTGCGGCCATTACTCGGCAGCCTGTGCCTTCGCGGCCTTGGCGGCTTCCTTTTCGGCTTTCGCCTTGGCAGCAGCTTCGGCTTTCGCAGCTTTGGCAGCTTCGCGCTCGGCCTTGGCCTTCTCACGCTCGGCGGCACGCTCGGTCTTCTTGGCCTCACGCTCTTCGGCAGCACGGGCTTTCGCCGTCTCGGGATCGTCGCGGCCCTGCTCCTTATACCAAGCGGCGCGGCGCTCAGCATACTCAGCGTCGGTGGCCGGAACGACCTGGACGTAGCCCTGCTTCTCCCAGTTGTAGATGTCCCACGGGATGGTGCCTTCGCCCTGGATGGCGTCGATGATCATCATGCCGTCCTTGTAGTTGCCCGACCGATGAGCGCGATCTTCCTCGCCGTCGAACGGCTTGACGATCTTCATCGTGTCGAACATCTTGCGGGTCGGACGCTTGACGTGCTGCGCGGCGGCGGGCTTCGCGAGCTTGCGCTCCTTGGGCTCCTTCGGTGCCTTGGCCTTCTTGGCGGGCTTCTCGCCTTCGGCACCATCGTCGGCGGCCGATGACTCGTATTTCTGCAGCGCCTTCATCGTCTGGTCGACGGCAGTTGCGTGATCCTTGAACTGCTTGACCGACGCCACGCCGAGGTTCGACGCGATGAGGTTCCGCAGCGACAGCAGGTCTTCGATCGACATGCCTTCGAGATCAGCGCGGGTGTAGGACTTGTCCAGGAACTGGATGGCTTCGTTGCTCATGGCTCGGTGACTCCATTTCTACCATATGGTCTTGGTCGCAGCTTGCGGCCAGTGCTCGAACATTACCGCGTCGAACTTCTGGCCGCAAGCACTATTTGTCCATAGGGCGAGCTATTTAATCGTTAGCGCAAGCCCCGGTCCGCTGACCAGTTTCGGGATCCCAGCCACAAGCATCACCGTCTTCCAGGTTTGCCATTTCGTCCCGATCAGCCTTCACTTCTTTCTTTGCCGACTGGATTGGTTCGTCGTATTTCCCAGCCGGACGATAAGTAGTGCAACCCTTGGCACCGCCTTCATAGGCCATGACATAAAGGTTCTTGAACTCATCGAACGAGAAGTTGCTGGGCACGTTCACCGTTTTCGAGCAGGCAGAGTCGATGTGCATTTGGGCTGTGCAGAGGACACCGATGTGTTCGGCAGCAGTGATCTCGTTGGAGACGACAGTCTTGCCATGAACGCCCAAGAAGGCGACACCGTAGTCCTTCACTGTGACGATACGATGACCACCCGGCACGATGACGCGGCGTGACTGTTCGTAGTCAAGCACAGGCTCGATACCAGACGACACGTTGTCAGCAGTGAACGAGATGGTGCCAGTCGGTGCGATCGAGGTCAGGTGGCTGTTCCGGATACCATACTTCCGGATCATTTCTTTCGTCTCGTCCCACAGACCGTTGATGAACTCGCTCGCCATGTAGCGTTCTTCATCGTAGAGCGGGAAACTGCCCTTTTCAGCCGCCAGCTTGGCCGACGCCTGATAGCACTTGTTTGTGATGAAGCACATGATCTCGTCTTCCTTCGCCAGGAATTCCGGACTGCCATAGGGCAGACCCATTGCTTCCAAAGCGTTGGCGACGCCAGTGTGACCGAGACCCATGCGTCGCTTCCGTTGGGCTTCCAACTTCTGCTGCGGCAGAGGGTAGCGGCTCCGATCGACCACATTGTCCATGGCACGAACGACGTGGGGAATGTCGGCCTCAAGCTGGTCGTAGTCGAACCAGTATTTGCCGTCTGCATCCTTGCGGAGATACTTCACCCAGTTGAAGCTGCCCAAGAGACAGGCTCCATATGGAGGGAGAGGCTGCTCGCCACATGGATTGGTGGCCGCGATCGTCTCGCAGTAGTAGAGGTTGTTCATGCGATTGATCTGGTCGATGAACAGAACACCCGGCTCTGCCCAGTCGTAGGTTCCGCGCATGACCATGTCCCACAGAGCATGGGGATCGACCTCGCGATACACGCGTCCGCCAAACTGGAGCGGGAACGGCTTTCCGGAGGCGAGACACTCCATGAATTTGTCGGTCACGGCGATCGACATGTTGAAGCCACGGAGCGGACGCATGTCCCACGGAATGCTGTCGTCTGCGACCTGCTTGGCACGAATGAATGCCTCGATGTCCGGATGGTCGATCCGCATGACGAGCATTTGTGCGCCGCGCCTGTTGCCCGCAGAGGACGTCGCCCGGCATACAGCATCATATATAGGGGCGAAGGCAAGAGGGCCGTCTGTGGTGCTCTGCACGCCCAGGATAAGGTCTCCAGCGGGCCGCAGGGTGCTGATGTCGTAGCCCACGCCGCCACCCTGTCGCATGGTGATGGCCGCGTTCTTGGCCGTGTCCATGATGGAGAGTGAGGCGTGCTGACCGGGCTTGAGCATCGCGAGTTCTTCGGCGCTCGGTCCGTCGGTGAAGCTGTCGTGAATCGTCGGCATGACGAAGCAGTTGTAGAGGGTAACGTTCTTCAGCGAACCAGCGCCTGCCTGCACCCGACCGGGCGGCATGAACCGCTGATCGATACTGATCTCGCGGAATGCCATATAGTGCTCGTGATCGTCCTGCAAGAAGCCTGACCAGCGATTCGCCGCTTCGCGGAATGTTTCATTCTCTCCGCGATACTTCTCTGCATGGACGAGATCACAGTCCGGATTTGTTGGACCATACATACGTCTCGTCTCCTGTTTCATGAGTGTTCTTTTCAGTTGTGCATATCTACGACGGTGACTCGCTTCGCCGCACGGGTTATCGCAGTATAGAGCCAGCGTCGCCGCTCTTTCTTTGGACCCCAGCTTTCATCAAATACCGCAACGCTGTCCCACTGGGAACCCTGCGATTTGTGAACTGTGAGTGCATATCCATAATCGAACTCTTGACCCTCAGACCGGAGCCAGTATTGGGTGTCCAGTTCTTTGCCCCGGCCCAGGAAGTGTTGTTCCAAGGCAGCGACTTCGACGTCCCCAGCGTTGGGGTTGTCTTGAGACCGAACGGTCATGTGGACTTTGCCGTCCATGACTCCATCGACCCCGGTAGCATTGAAGATGGCACCGTTCAATAAGCCTAGCTCAGAATTGTTGCGTAGGCAAACCAAACGGTCCCCGACTACCGGATACTCTCCATCGTAACCAAGAAACTGACGGACACGCTTGTTCATAGCAGAGCGTGTCTTGTTCTTACCAACGAGAAGCTGATCGTAGGACAGGACTTCCTCTTGGGATAGCTTGGTCCCATAGGGATGAACGGCACAGCCTTCACCCCAATCGCCAACCTGAAGTCTGTTACCGAGCCTGACGTCTGTCGCCATACGCAGGATCGGACTTTCTTGGGCTTGACGATGGATCTCGTCCAACATGATGTCGGGCGTGACGTTCTCTGTGAAATACCCAGCAGCACCAACTGGAGGGAGCTGAGCAGGATCGCCCAAGACGAGGACAGGAGTGCCGAAACTCAGCAGATCTTGTCCCATCGTAGCGTCAACCATAGAGCATTCATCGATGACAATGAGAAGCGCTTCACGAACCTCGCTCTCAGTGTTCAGAATGAACATCGGCTGATTGGCGTTCTTGGCTTCGTCAGCGATGTCGCGTTGCAGAGCACGCACTCTCGGGTGATTGTCGATATACTCCTGCTCCATACCTTGGAGCGAAACAAGGAGTTCTGCCAGTTCAGTCTGGAGTTCTTCCAGACGTGCTTTGCTCTTGTCGCGGCTGCGATATATCAGGGAGTGTATCGTAGAGGCGTTGTGACACCCCTTGGTCTGCAGAACGTGCGCAGCCTTGCCAGTGTAGGCAGCGAACAGGACATCGTCTCCGATGCCTTCGGCGAGATACTTCGCCAGTGTGGTCTTTCCGGTGCCAGCATACCCAAAGAGATGGAACACCTGTTTATCGCCGTTGCGATACCATTGGTCAACTGCTTTGAGAGCGGCATCCTGCTGTGGACTAAATTTCATGAACGCCTCCGAGATTATGGTGAAGCTGGCGGGCTGTCCATGGATTTGAACCACGGTTGGGTCGGTTACTACCCGCCAGCTTCTACCGTTCCGCCTGGATCAGAACGGCATCTCGTCGTCGTCGTTCGCCTTGCTGCCACCACGCTGAGCCGAGCCAGCTTCGTCATCACCGCCGGTCTTGGCGATGGAGTCGAAGTCAGCATGGGCCAGACCCTGATCGATCATGTCGCCGAACTCCTTGGCCTCCTTGAGGAGAGCCATGCCTTCCTCGGTGCCAGGGTTGATCAGCGACTCACGCCACGAGTCTGCGAACGGTCCGATGTTGTAGTTGTAGAACGTGCCAGACTCTTTCTTCTGCTTGGTGGTCGAGACCTTGCAGCGGTTCGCGAAGATCGGCGGGCGACCCTTCTGGGTATACATCGCCGTCATCCAGTCCTTGTGGACCTTGATCTTCGTCGAGCTGAAGGAGAGCACGCAGTAGCCCTCGGTCTCGGTGCCTTCCGCGTTCATGATCAGGCAGTAGACGTAGTAGGTCTCGACCAGATCGTTGCCAGCGGCAGACTTGAACGGAATGCGCTTCCCGTCGGCGTCCTTCGGAGGAATACGCGAACCACCATTCGCCTTGATGGCGTTCAGGAAAACCTCGCTGTCCAGCCCATGACGATCGACCAGACCGCCGCCTTTGGTGCGAGGCACCCACTCGACGACCGCAGCTTCCTTGTAGACCGGGATGATCACCACGGGCTGCTTCAAGATTTCTTTGGTGACGGAGTTCACCAGATCGCCGGGTTTGCAGCCGGGGATCAGCTCGTCCTCGACCTCGGGCGAGTTCGACTGCAACACGTTGATGAACGGGATTGAGAGGTCGTTGATCGTCGTCCCCTCGAACCCTGCGTGGGCGTAATCACCATAGTCGAACCCACCGGATGCGACTTGGGTGTTCTTCACTTCTGCTACTTCTTTGCCAGCCATGACAGGCTCCTTTCGGCTTCAGTTGATCGACCAGCGGTCAGCTTCTCCACTATCCCAGGAGAACGGGATTACAGTTCATTGACCTTCGCCGTCCGCTGACGGAAAATGCCAAAGATATCGACAGGCAGGTCCACGCCTTCGCCGAGTTGTTCTTTCACCCACGAGTTCAGGGTGGCGTGGTGAACGTTGAAGTTGGTCTTCACGACAAGCGTGCCGAGTTGTGCCTCAAGCCCCTTGACGGCTTTCATGAAAGCATCACAGCGTTCTGTGTCACCCTTGGCGAACTCGACGATCACCTGCCGCTTGACGATGTGACCATAGTCGTGCTCATCGAGCCAAGCAATAGCAGGCTCGCGCTTGTCGCCAGCGATGCTGCTGCGGATCTCTTCCTTGAGGATCAGCTCGCGTCCGTCTCCGAGGTCGAACTTGCCGTCCATGCCTTCTGTGACCTGCGGAATGCGAATTTCAGCGATGTCCTTGCGTTTGGCCTTCGCGAGCTCGAGCTCTGCTTCTTTCTGGGCGACCTCGGCCTCTGCCTCCAGATATTCGTCCGCCAGCGCCCGCAACACTGTCTTGAAGTTGTCGCCGGGTTCGCTGCGAAATGCTGCGTAATTATCTGTCATATGCAACCTCCAGGCTCTGGCAGGATCACCCTACCAGCCTGACCACATTAGCCAAGGCCGAGCTAAAAGACAAGCGGTATTTGTCTAATAGATCTTGGCAGCAATCTCGGTATACTCGTTGTGGCGACCGCTCCATTGAAGAAGACGAACATGGCCTTCGTTATAGTAAGCAGCGATGCTCGTCGCCATGCCGATGAGGCCGGGATTGCCGATCAGAAGAAGATGATCGTCGTCGCTGAAACTTGAAAGCTTCTCGTGCAGGTCGCCCAAGACAAGCTCGGGATTGAACGGGTGTGCGCTCGGGGAGAGCAGGTATGTTATCTCTCCCCAACGCTCAGCCTTGTTGATACTGGTGAAACGAGGGACCAGTTCTTTCTTGATCTGGTCAAATCTCATTTGCTGCTGAACTGCATAGACGGTCATATCCACTCCTTCATAGCATCGCCGAGGATTTCAGTGGACACTTCCTTCTTGTTTCTCAGGTTGGTCACGATGTGATTGTCGATATCGAAGTCGCTCATGATATCGATGTAGTTGACAGGGTGCTCGTCCATACCGCCCCGGTGCGCCCGGTCCTCGGACTGGAGGCGGTCAATCAGGCGGAAACTGTTGCTGTAGTAGACAACGGTCTTCGCTTGCGTGAGCGTAAGACCAGATCCACCCTTCTGGGCATTGCCGACGAACCACTTGTATTCGCCACGCTGGAAAGCGAGCTTGTTCTGCTCTGCTGTGTCATCGTCGATGGAGCCATCATAACGACAGGCTTTGTTGCCGAGCAGGTCCATGATCTGGTCGATGTCGTGGCGGAACCTTGCCCAAATGATGCCCTGACTATGGGTCTCCTCGTCGATCTGCTCGAGCACGGCCAGCCTTGGGTTCTTCTCCGAGAACATGTGAACAGGCTCGTCTTCACCGACAGGAACATAGTTGCACGCGATCTGTTGCAACCGGAGAAGCATCACGATTGGAAGCTCGGCTGTGATCATGGAGTCGCCGATCTCGATCATCAGCTCTTCCTTGAGTTCTTCGTAGGCCGCACGCATTTCACGTGAAGCTTCGAAGTAGCGTTTCTGGTAGAGCTTCGGAGGCAGATCGAGCACTTCGTCTTTGACAACACGATCACTGATCTCGTTGAGCCACTCGGCCAACTTGTCGAGGTTCTGATACTCGATCAGCTTGTCGTAGCCGGGATCATAGCCGTGCAGACGTTGGCAATCGGAGCGGGTGAACCAGCGCCCAAAGAAGTTCCGAAACTCGACCGTTCCGTGGATACCCTTGTTCTTCCAGAACCACTCGTCCAAGAACCGGATTTGGCTGTAGAGGTCGAACGGGCCGACGGAGATCGGCGTGCCAGTGAGGATGCGGCGCATTTTCGCATACTTGCCAGCGGCAACGATTGTCTTCGTGCGCTTGGCGTTCGGTGTCTTGATGTTGTGTGCCTCGTCCAGCACCATGAGGACTTCGCGCTTGGTTAGGAACTTCTTGCAGAGTTCCTTGCCTTCTTTGGTCATGAAGGCGTTGTAGCTGATCAGCAGCACAGACAGACCGTCGTGGGTGAACAGACTTTCCATCGCACGCTTGTGCGCAGCCGTGCCTTTCTTAGCGGTCTTGAACACTTGCACGAGCGTGTCGAGCGCGACATCTGGTGGCATATGCTTCGGTATCTCGTCGGTGTTCCAGTTGCGCTCAACTCCTGGAGGAGCGACGACAAGTAGACCGTTGATGTTTCCGAGAGTGTATTGGATCGCAGCCGTGTCGATGATCGGCTTGGTCTTGGCAGTTCCCTGCTCCCAGAGCAGACCCCATGCCTTGCGTGCGACGTTCTTGTAGAGATGGTCCTGCTGATGCTGGAACGGCTCCACTTGGTGAACATAGTTCTTGAGTAGATCTAACATGGTTTCTCCTTTTCTGATACCAGCCTAGCCCAACAGCGCGGGCAAGACCAGCTTCCTTTCTCTGACCATACTTACCATACTTTTGAAAGAAGAAAGAGGTAGGTATGGCCAGTCTTTTGCCAATCAAAACAACGGGTTGCCATACTTGCCACACTTGACATAGTAAAATCAAGGTTGCTGCAAACCGCCCCATCCTTACGGTTTGGGATTGGCGCTGGGCAGGTGCGGTAAGTATGGTCAGCGAAGTTTTGTGCAACGCCGACAATGGGTTGCACATTTCTCACTGACCATACCTGACCATACTTGGG